>OFEI01000014.1_pt1 | contig 86466 bp, 80 predicted proteins | sample 1521041 | NCBI WGS metagenome assembly OFEI01 (sample SAMN05335687, study PRJEB24111) | insect metagenome | biome: ENVO:00009004; isolation source: gut from larvae fed green and black olives | host: Bactrocera oleae | place: Israel | collected 2011-11
GAATGTATTTCGACATTCCCCGCTCATATTGAAAACCCTGTCGCTGGACTCGGGACTGAAGAAATTACAGCAAAGGTATAACGATATGATTTTGGTTTACTAAATTTTCTGGGGATCCCTCAGGGGCGATCCCCGGTTGGTAGTTATCTAAAAAAAGAATAATAAAAGTATTTTTAAGAATTTTAAAACGCGATTAATGATGCTAGATTGTCAACTTAAGTAACAAGTTATGTATAAAAAATCATATAAATTTACACTATAGGCAAACACAGTGAACAAGGTTTTTTCTTTCTCTTTTTTAGCGTTGTTGGTCGCCCAACCCGCTTTTGCAGCGTCTCAACAGGAAAGTAACGGTTTTTTGGAAGACAGCCATCTTAATCTGCTGATTAAAAATGCGATGATCAACCGTAATTATAAGGACGAAGGGGTACGTACCCGCCGCGAATGGGGCCAAGCTTTTATTGGTACTTATACCTCTGGCTTTACTCAGGGCTCCGTTGGATTTGGCGTCGATGCGATTGGCCAATATGCGGTTCGACTTGACGGCGGACGCGGACGCAGCGGCGCAGGCGGCATCGACTACTTTTCACAAGATAGCGATGGACGCGCGAAGAAGGATCTGGCGAAATTTGGTGCGACGGCGAAGATGCGTTTCTCCAATACCGTATTCAGTTACGGGACACAACAGCCAACCCTGCCTATCCTCACCTCGGATAGCTCTCGACTGTTAGCAGAGACCTACACCGGCTTTATGCTCGACTCGCAAGAGATCGACGGCTTAGATATTACCGGTGGCTATTTCACCGCCGAGCAGCGTAAAAGCGCCGAAAGTCACGATTCAGGGCTGGATAATATCGCGTTTGGTGGGGCGAAATATGTCTTTAACGATCAGTTCACCGCGTCTGCCTATGCGTCGCACGTTCAAGATGTTGATAATAAACAATATCTAGGCTTTACCTATACCCAACCCTTCACTGAAAAACAGAAAATGGTCTGGGATTTTAACGGTTATAACTCACGCCTAGATAAAGCCTACGCTGAAAGCATCAATAGCGGTCGTAGTAACACTATCTGGAGCCTCGCGGCTAGCTATACCTACGATATCCATACGTTCAAGGTTGCGTACCAGCAAAATACCGGTAGTAGTGGCTATATGTATGGCGGCTACCGTAATAAAGGTGGTATCGGCGATGGCGGTAACACGATATGGCTGGCGAACTCCTACTGGTCTGACTTCAACGGCGAAGATGAGCGTTCGTGGCAAGCCGCGTATTCCGTTGACCTTGCCGGCCTCGGGATTGAAGGACTCCGTTACGATGTGGCCTATGTACGCGGGGATAACATCAAGACTTCTGCCTCCAGCAATGGTCACGAGCACGAGTTCTTTAACCAGATCCAATATAAGATCCCTTCTGGGTTCGCCAAGGATCTTCAGCTAGGTGTGCGTTACTCCGTGCTGCGCGTGTCGTCAGATGCGGCAGACTACAATGCAGGCGGTAACGAGATCCGGGTGATCGCGCAGTACCCACTGTCGATTTTCTAATAACAAAAGCGTCGTAGTTATCCGACTGCGACGCTAATCCCCTAACGCTATTAAGGTTAACGTGCTAAATACACGTGGCTTATCCTACGACAAAGCGTTTAAGCAAAAATTGCCACACTCTTTTTCCTCTGTCGCAGTACAACTGCTTATCTATTGTCGACGAGGTTCCATTATGCACGCTACCATTGCGCAACTGCGCCCAGATATTACTACGCTTATTCCTAAGCTCACTGCGATTTATCGAGATCTCCATCAGCATCCCGAACTTTCCATGCAAGAATTTCGAACTGCTCGGATCGCCGCTGAACACCTGGAAAAACTCGGGTATGAGGTAACTGAAGGCTTAGGCATTACGGGCGTTGTCGGACTGTTACATAACGGGTCTGGGCCTACGGTAATGCTGCGGGCAGATATGGACGCACTACCGATGGCGGAGAAGACCGGCCTAGATTACGCCAGCCAAGTCGTCGGCGAAATGCCGGACGGCAATAAAACGCCGGTATCGCATATGTGTGGTCACGATCTGCATGTCGCTTGGTTGATGGGCGCGGCAGAATTATTAGCGGCTCATCGTGAGCAGTGGCAAGGTACGCTGATGGTGGTTTTCCAACCGGGAGAAGAGATCGGTAAGGGAGCCTTAGCCATGATTGGCGACATGCAGCATTTTCCCAAACCGGATATTATTCTTGGTCAACACGTGATGGTGGGTAAGGCAGGGACGATCGGTTATCGGGCCGGGGCGATTCTGACGGCGGGTGATAGCCTACACGTTAAATTTCATGGTAAAGGCGCTCATGGATCGATGCCGCAAAACGCTATCGATCCGGTGATGATCGCCGCGTATTCAGCGGTACGCCTGCAGAGCATCATCTCGCGAGAAACCGCGCCGCTGGATAGCGCGGTGCTGACTATCGGCTCGATCCAAGCGGGGACAAAAGAAAACATTATTCCCGATGATGCCGTACTTAAGCTGAATATGCGCAGCTATAAAGATAGTGTGCGGGATAAAATGATTAGTTCGGTTAAACGGATCTGCTGTTGCGAAAGCCATGCCTCGGGAGCGGGGGACCCGGATATCGAATTTATCGACAGTTACCCGGTGACGGAAAACGATATCGCGGCTACCGAACGTCTGAGCCAGCAGTTTATTGCACATTTTGCGGAGCGCTGCTTCGAAACCGAACCGGCCACGGCGAGCGAAGACTTTAGCCAGTTTGGCCGCCATTGGCAGGTTCCCTACGTATTCTGGTTTGTCGGCGGAACGGACCCTCAGGTATGGCAGAGAGCACTAAAGGCCGATTCGCTCGAAACGATCCCGGCCAACCACTCCTCACAATTTACCATTCATTTAGACGATACTGTATAAGCAGGGCTTGAGGCGATGCTAGTAGCCGCGCTAACCTGGCTGGCGGTTGACTCCGAGCATTCATAACGGCAGAGATCTTGCTTTGCTCTTCTTAATATCGCGAGTATGGAGAAGAGCAAAGATGGCAAAAATCGTACACGAATATGAGCACGAAGCGGTTCCGTGACGATGGCTCCTCCGCTTTTGTCAGTTCCAGATTTTACTCGATGATCAACAATGGCGACATAAGCGGTACAGGCTTCACTAAATGCCAAAGTTTAAAACTGATTAATACTTGACCAATCTGACTAGACTGGATAACTTACTACTGTTGCAGTATAAAAGAGGTTTCTATTATGGAAAAAATCAACATATATGAAGCAAAAACTCATCTTTCCAAAATTATTCAGGAGGTTGCCAATACCGGTGAACCAGTGATGATTGCTAAAAATGGGAAGGTAATGGTTAAGTTAGTTGCTTACACTGAGGAAAAGGAAAAAAGAAAACTAGGGTTTATGATTGGACATGATGATATTCCAGAGACTTATATAGAAGACTTCGATCAATTGAATAAAAAAGATATAGAAAGCTTATTCAACGGACATGGCGAGTAATGAAAGATGTTTTCACCAATCATTACCTAGCCGATACTAATATTTTACTCTTTATGGGATATAAACCAGAAAGAGTAAGTTCCGACGTAAAATATATTTTAGAGGATACTGATAATAAAGTTATGTTCTCCGTGGCATCAATATGGGAAATCATGATCAAATCACAACTCAATAAGCCTAATTTCAGTATCAATGTAGAGGTTTTTAGACGGCATCTACTAAAAAATGGCTTTTTAGAGCTTTCTATTGGTGGTGAACATGCAATATCTGTCGGTAATCTACCTGAAAATCTACATAAAGATCCCTTTGATAGAATCATCGTATCGCAAGCTAAAACAGAATCTTTAACCTTGATTACTAGTGATAGTTTGATTATTAAAAGTTGTTCTAACTATATCAATATAATTCCAAATAACTAAATTGAGAATTAATTTAATGTTTTAGGAGTATTAAATTAATCGTCAATGACTTCTAATAATATCTTATTATTAGGTTATGCTAATCATATCTCTTCATCAATAACATCATAACTGTAATTTATATAATTATTATCGATATTAAATAATACGTGTGGCCAATAAGCTGTAGCAAAAAGATACTTTAAAAAATAACCGTCGAGCGCGAGTCAGTGAACAACTGGGATAAACGGCAGCATATCGCCCTCTGATCCGAGGGCGATATCATCGCTTAGCTATGTAACATCTCTTGCTTAATGCTATCGCAGGCGCGTAACGATAACGCAACCATGCTCAGCGTTGAGTTAACAGTACCCGCTGCGGCCATCGCACCACCGGAGGCGATGTAGAGATTTTTATGGTCGTGGGTACGCATCCACTTATCCACGACCGAGTCTTTCGGGTCATGGCCCATAATCGTCCCACCCATAATGTGGTTATTAGGGTTAAACCAGGGAGTCATCTCGATTTCAGTTGCGCCAAATAGCTTCGCAATATTCATTAAATGCTGGCGAGAATGTACTGCTGAACGACGCACGTAATCGCCGACGTCGTAAGTCACATGTGGGAAAGGGATCCCCAGCTTATCTTTGCGTTGTGTACTTAAGGTCAAGCGGTTATCGGGGTTCGCTAATACGTCGTGGTTAACGTAGATATCCATCCCGCAGGCGGCGCGACGACGGATTTCTGCGTCGAGTTTCTTACCGACTAGCCCCATCTGTAATGCCTTGACACCCGCCTTATGGTTTTGCGAGGTGTTGTTCATCCCAATCTGAATAGCTGAGTGGTCGCGACGGAAATCGCCATCACGGAAGTTAGTGATTGAGCTCATCTGTACCGAGCCACCCCCGGTCCAGATAGGCTCTGCCGCTTGGAAGCTCATTAAGATCCCAGGGTGGTCCATCATATTACGACCAACCTGTCCTGAGCTATTGGCGATGCCGTTCGGGTTACGGTCGTTGGCAGCCAGTAGCAGGAGTTTTGGTGTCTCAATGCCGTTGCCCGCTAAGACAAAGGTTTTCGCGGTAACGGTGTGCGAGACTTTGTCTGGGTCGTAGTAGTGCATCGCGGTGATATTATTGTCTTTATCAGTATCGATACGATAAACCACGGCGTTGGCAATGAATTTCGCTCCGGCAGCTTCTGCCTTCACTACGCTATGAATACCATTGAACATCGCCCCTATCGGGCAGATGGGCATACAGTTGTTATTACCACAGCATTGTGGACGGCCATCGTAAGGACGGCTATTACGGCCTTGTGGCACAGGCGTATTCTCATACCCAGCTTGAGCAACGACTTCGGTAAAGCGACGGTCGGCGGGACCGTAAGGCATTGGCTCCATCGGGAACGGCTTTTTACGTGGGGCAACGTATTTTAGCGACGTATCATTGGGGCCATTCACGCCGATTAGCACTTCCGCGCGGTAATAGTAATCTTCGAGCTCGTCATAGGTGACGGCCCAATCCCGGCCGACCCCATAGGTGCTGTGTAGCTGTAAATCGGCAGGGAGGAAACGCCAGCAAGATGCAGCCCAGTGCCAAGTGGTTCCCCCAATCCCCTTAATCATCCCCTGACGAAAGGCACTGGCATCAGGGCCTGAAACTTCAGGGTACTCATTGTAAGGGTTCATCTGTGGGTGCACCGCCCAAGGCTGGGCGGGGTAAGGTGTCGCATAGTCAGATTCTGACTTATTCACCGGCGGCATATTGCGCCAGTTTTCTACGACCTCACCGCGCTCCCAACGCGGGCCAGCCTCAAGGACTAACACTGATAAACCCGCTTCCGCTAACTCTTTAGCCACCGTACCGCCGCAGATCCCTGCTCCAACTACGACGACATCTGCACTATATTGTTCTGACATAACACCCTCTCACTGCGAATTCGAATGGTTTATCCACGGGACTTTTTACGCGAACGGCGGATAACCAGTAATAAGACAATCAACACCACTACCACGCCACCACCAATGGTGGCTGGGCCCGCGATGCGAGCGAGTAACGGCTGTTCTCCACCCTTACGCAGTGCGGTAACCTGTTCAGGCGTTACATGGAGATCAGGATTGCCATATTGTTGGAAGATATAATTACTGAGGCTAGCAATTTGCTGGTCGCTGAGCGCTTGTACCTGAGAGCCAGGACCAAAGCTTGGCATTAAGACTTCTTTGCCTTTTACCTCACGCTGCACGCCAAATAGAATGGCGGAGATCAGGTTATTCGGGGTATTGCCACCGGTTGCCGTGTTATGGGAAAGAGAGGGATAGAAATGATCGGTAGTCCCTTGGCCATCTGGCTGGTGACAGCTCGCACAGGCACTGTCATACAGCGCTTTGCCGCTCATATCTTGCGGTAAACCAATCCCTAAGCCCGCCGTCCCGCGCACGTCACTGTCGACGTTAGACGCTTGTCCGAAATCACCGGTCGCTTTAGCTTGGTGAGATTGCGCCTGTGCCGGAAGACTTTGCAGATAAGTGATAATCGCTTCAATGTCTGCATCATGCAGATGTTGTAGGCTGTTAGTCACCGCCTCGGCCATTGGGCCCGCAGCTTGAGCTTTACCTGGGACATCGCCAGTTTGCAAATACTGTTTGAGTTGATCACGTGACCAGCTACCTAGACCACTCATTTTATCTGCAGTCAGGTTAGGCGCATACCAGCTGCCCAAGGCGGCACCGCTAAGGGCATCTGCTCCCTGTTTTTGTGCCATCATCAAGTTACGAGGTGAGTGACACTCCCCACAGTGCTCAAGGTTATCGACGAGATATTTCCCACGGTTCCATTCGGCACTTTGTGAGTCATCGTTCTGATAGGCACCGGATTTTAGGAACAGTAGGTTCCACCCGAACATCATCTGCCGAATATTGAACGGGAAACTCAAGGCAGTAGCCTTGTTCTCAGTATTTACCGGTGCAACGCTATGCATAAAGTAGGTGTATAGCGCGTGAATATCGTCGTCGGTTAACCCGGCATACGAAGCATAAGGCATAGCAGGGTAAAGATGGCTACCATCGCCGCGAATACCGTGACGGACTGCCTGTTCAAACTGTTGTTCGCTATAGGAACCGATGCCATATTGTTGCGTACGGAGTGATATTCGTGGAATAGATCACGCCCATCGGTGAATGGATGGCGTATCCCCCGGCAAACGGCTGCTTCGTTGTCGGGTCGGTGTGGCAGGCAGCACAGTCCGCGGCAATCGCTAAATATTGTCCTTTAGCCACGAGATCTTGTTGCGTTTGCTGGGCAGTCGGGGCTTGTACCGGGATTTGCTCAGCGGCTTGGGTAAAGCCTGCGAAGCCACCCATGCCAAGACAGATCGCCGAAATATTCAGCGCTAAGTGACTCGCGCGTAGGCGAGTTGAAAAAAAGTTTCTCACAGTAACTCCAAAGGGTGGAATTAGTTATCGGTAACATTTTTGCCTGGGCAGAGACCCTGGGAAAATTAGAATATTAATAAACGATCGACCGGTGGCGGTTCTGCTGTCCAATAGTCAGGCCCATTGTGCGCATAGGTCGGAATGACCATGCCGTCACGGGGTACCTGATACATCAATGCATTCTGATAAGAGAGGACTTGTGCATGATGACTATTATCGACGACGCCGAGGTACCATCCACGAATGATGTTCATCATCACGTCGTGTAAGGGTTGTCCTTGCAACTGCTGATCCAGAGCCTCAACGTCTACAGGGTGATGATCGTCGATCCACTGGCTTAGGGCTGCATATTGGCTGGCGAACTGTTCGGAGTGTTGATGAAACGCCTCCCACAGACGCTGGCCCAACGTGGTATCGAGCGTTTGATGTCCGGTCAGTAAGCGAGAAACTTTGAGAAATTGATTGAGAGTTTGCGTATCGGGTGACGATACCGCAGGGGTACTAGGTGATGCTGCGATGGCTTGTCCGGTCAGGACACTCCCAATAGCGAAACTGGCGACGAGTCCACCAGATTGACCGAAGAGGCGACGACGCGTTGCCCCTTCTTTACTTAGACCTTGCTCGGAAATTTTTTTTTCGTCTTTCATCATAGTTATTCTTAGAGTGAGTCGTTACGGAAACGCTGTGCGTAACAAAAGAGTAACGTAATTTTTTGTAAAAATACGAAAAAATAAGATTTAGATCACAAAAAAAACATTTCTAAACAATTTTTAGCGGTATTGCGTGGAAATTATAAGGGCAACGTTGGCCAACAGGGCGACAAACCCCGTTGGCTGGGTAGGTTATGCGGTTGCCGTCTCGCGCAGCACCACGTTAACTGGTAGAGACTTATAGGCTGGCGTCCCGCTCTGTGGATCGCGATAACTCAATGGGATCAGAATATTGGCCTCAGGATAGTAAGCGCCGACAGAACCGCGGGCGATGGCATACTCAATTACGGTGATGCTTTCCATGCGAGCCTCACAGTCTGGCAATGCCGTGACAATATCAACCACATCGCCATGCTCAAGGCCTTGCTCGCTCATATCCTCTGGGTTCATAAACAGCACATCTCGTCTTCCAAAAACGCCGCGGTAGCGATCGTCCAATCCATATAACGTGGTGTTGTATTGATCGTGGCTGCGCAGAGTGATCAGCCGAAGCGCACGTTGTTCACGCAATGCCTCGTCTTCATTGAGCCCTGGATAAACCATAAAGTGGGCAAGTCCTGACGGGGTCGGCCACTGGCGTTGGGTGGGGGGAAGGGGCATCCGGAACCCGCCGGGCTGCTTAATCCGTTGATTGTAATCGTTAAAGCCAGGGATCGTAGCCTCGATCGCCTCGCGAATTCGCGCATAGTCCTCAACATAATGGGCATAATCAATGCGGGAATGAGGCAAGGTCGCCTGGGCGATCCCGGCAACGATGGCGATTTCTGAGAGTAATGCTGGTGAGGCAGGTTTAAGTTTCCCTGCAGAGGCATGCACCATCGACATACTATCTTCCACGGTGATTGATTGTGGGCCAGTTGCTTGCTGATCGATTTCGGTACGTCCTAGACAGGGTAGGATAATGGTTTCTTTGGCGACCAATAAGTGACTACGGTTTAATTTGGTCGCGACGTGTACGCTAAGATCCAACTCTTTTAAGGCTGGGAAGCAGTGCTCGGGATCGGGGAGGGCGACGGCAAAATTTCCTCCTAAACAGACAAGAGCCTTCGATTCGCCGCGAATTATCGCTTCCATTGCGGCACCGGCGTCATGACCGTGCTCACGCGGTGAATGGATCCCAAAGTACTGGTCGAGATCGTTAAGAAAGCGTTCGGTAGGTTTCTCAGTGATCCCGACCGTGCGGTTCCCCTGTACGTTAGAGTGGCCGCGTAGCGGGCAGATCCCTGCACCTTGCTTACCGAAGTTTCCGCGCATAAGTAGTAGGCTGGCGATGAGCTGCACATTTTGTGTCCCGTGCTCATGCTGAGTAATCCCCATCCCGTAAGTGATGATGGTGGCTTTTGAATTCGCATAATGCTCGGCAACCCGCGTGAGATCTTCGACTTTTAATCCGCTGGCCTGTTCGATGGCATCCCAAGACGTTGCACGGATATCATCGGCAAATTCAGCGAAGTCCAGGGTATGTTCATCGATAAACTCACGGTCAAGCACATCGTGGATAATGTCTTCAGCCTCTAATAAGGCTTTAGCGATACCCTTAAGTGCCGCAACATCGCCGCCCGCCTTGACTTGATAATAAGAAGAGGCGATATCGGTCGATTGGTAAGTGGCCATCTCAATTGGGTTCTGCGGGTCGGCGAAGCGTTCTAGGGCGCGTTCTTTCATCGGATTAAGTACGATAATCGGCACATTACGCCGCGCCGCTTCATGCAGCGTCCCCATCATCCGCGGATGGTTGGTACCAGGATTGTGGCCGATGGAGATAATAAGCTCGGTTTTATCGAAATCTTCTAGCGACACAGTGCCTTTGCCGATGCCAATAGAGTGCGGTAGCCCCACACTGGTTGCCTCGTGACACATGTTGGAGCAATCGGGAAAGTTATTGCAGCCATAGTCGCGGATCATCAGTTGATAAAGGTAAGCCGCCTCGTTAGAGGTTCGTCCCGATGTATAGAATTCGACTTGCTCTGCAGGTAGCTGTTGCAGCCGTTCACCAATAAGGGTGAAGGCCTCTTCCCAATTAATCGGCTGCAAGGTGTCGGAAGCGGCGTCGTAGCGTAACGGTTGGGTTAAGCGTCCGTAACCCTCTAGCTCGTAGTCGCTACGGGTCAGTAGAGTGCTTACCGGTGTTTTACTCAGAAATTCCGCGGTCACCCGCCGCGAGGTGGCTTCCCAAGTCACCGCCTTGGCGCCATTTTCGCAAAATTGGAAAGTAGAGTGGTGGTTCTTATCGGGCCAAGCACACCCCGGGCAGTCGAAGCCATCGGGCTGGTTAGTATTGAGAAGTGCCTTCGGCGCGACTAAGGTATCCATCTGGGTTTTGACGGCAATCGCCGTCGCTTTTAATGCCCCCCAACCGCCAGCCGGTCCATTATAGGGATGAATACCAGGGACATGACGCTTAGTTGACATAACTCACTCCAAGAGGATAGGGGAAGAGTTTTAATTATAGGCGCCTAGGGGGAGCAAGCAAGGGTGAGAAGTGTGTCTGGAAATGAGGAGGCGAGTAGTGTCTCACCTCCTTGACGCTTACGCTTTGGAAATACTGTATTTTCCGGGGCCAAGCAGCATAACGAGTAGGCCACCAAATAGATAAAGTGCTTCGGTTTCGAGCGCCCAAGCGCCCACGTCGGTAGTCGTCCAGAAGTTAGCGCCGGCAATCAGAACGACGGCGAAGACCATGTTCACCGCATAAACTAACCCGGCAAGCCGCGCGAACAGTCCTAAGATAATACAGATCGGCGCGACTACTTCACCGATATAGGCGCCATACGCCAGGACACTAGGAAGATGGTGTGCGGCAAGGATCGGGGCAATCCACGATACGCCATGGGTCAGCTTGAAAAAGCCGTGGAATAGCATTAATACGCCCAGTACACAGCGGAGCAATAAACGCCCAGCATCGGGGTGATCCACCGCTTGATTAAATTTAGTGAGTAAAGTCATCGCATCGTCTCCTGTTAAAAACTAATCATATAGCGGAATAGTTTCTCGATGAAATTGAATAAATTTGAATATGATCGCCGTAAAATTTGTGGATGATTACAATCAGTTAATCGATCTCTACGCGAAAATTATGCGCACGAGATTATAGTTCGATCAGGCTGAGATGCCTTTCCACGATGACAATCATGATGGCGATCAGGGGCTACTGAGCCTAAGCGCGGTATGATGGAAGCCACCATCGTCTATGATTTACTGAGTAGATTCAGGGAGATAACGCGACAATGACTCAAGAAATAATACTAGAAAGTATTGCCAACTTCCGCCAACTCGGGGGATTAATTGGGGCTGATGGCAGAAAAGTTAAACCTAATCGGCTCTTTCGGTGTAGCGCATTAGACTGCTTAAGCGAGCAAGACACACATACGTTAGAGCAACTCCCCGCACTGACCATTCTGGACTATCGCGATAGTCATGAAGCTAAGGCGAAGCCCGATCGACAAGTTTTAGGGGCGTGTTATCTCAATCTTCCCGCTAATCCGCCGGATCTTGCTGTCGATGCAAAAGTAGTCGAGTTTTCACCCCAGGCTATCGAGGCGTTAGCGGTCGATCGATTCATGACTCAGCTCTACCAACAATTACCCTTTCATAACCCCGCTTGGCGACAGCTGATTACGACGCTTAGCCAGGCTGAGACGCAAAGCGTTATTCAGCATTGCGCGATAGGCAAAGATCGTACAGGGGTAGGCTGCGCATTAACGCTGTTACTGCTGGGCTGTGACGAGTCGACGATCATTGAGAATTATTTAGCGACGAATGGGCAATTGGATAATATTGGTCAGCGGGCGCTGGACTATTGGCCCACCACGATTAGCGATAAGGCGCGGAATAACTTCCGGCAGCTACTGTCTGCCGAAGAGGAGTGGCTGGTTGCAGCCTTACGCGAGATTAAACAGCGTTATGGCACGACCGATCGCTGGCTTGAGCAAGAGTATGGCGTCACGGTAGCGCAACGCCAGCTGATTCAAAACAAATGGCTAACCGCTTAGTGATGGAGCATATCGTCGATGATCTCTTTATCCATCATCTGATAGGGAAAGTAGGTCGGCCAATGGTGCATTTCCTTCAATAGCGCCTCTTGCGAATCATTACCGAGGAAGATATGGAAGTGGTCGGAGTGATGTGGTGCGATACGGTGATCGCTAAATTGTAAGTAACGCGGAGCGTGTGAGGCAGGATCGCGACATTCAAAGAGATACCTGACCCCGCGCTTACCTGAAGGGTAGGTCAGAATTTTATAACCGGCATTTTGATAATGACAGGCAGACTTCTCCTTCCCTCGAATAAATTCCACCTTATCGTTTTCGATTTCAATACTCTCGATATCGGTCTGATAGCCGGTTTGATAATAGCGCGTAATTTCAGCGATAGAGGTGTGCTGTGCGGCGGCTTTCGCCTCAAAGACTGGCGTGAGTGCGCCTTTTTGTAAAAGAGGATAAACCGACTGCCAGACACCATCCCAATCAGACAGTGGACGCGCAGCCACTTGTTGGTCGGTGAATACCCCCTGGGTAATTCTTTTCTCTTCGGCGCTCATCGTGTGGCCATGGCTACCGTGCGCCCACGTCACACCCTGCACTGTGCAAAGTAACCCAAAGAGGATGCTTTTTTTTATAGAGGTAAACGTCATGACTAACCCTTAATTATGTTTTGTTATAACATAACACAAAGTAAGGTGAAGGATAAGGGGTTTGCATGAAAGAGGAGAGTGCGCAGGTGAGCGAGAGTAGTCGCAAGAAAACGGCTACCTTCTAGGTAGCCGTTGGTCAGTGTTTAGTGATCAATTTTTGGATGTTGATCGACTAAGTTACGACGTTTACGTTTTAGCTCCTCAAGCTCTTCATCGATATCTTCAATCCTTTGTTCGATACCATCGTGATGCTCTTGAAGGAGTTCTTTCGCTTCCTCAAGAGAAGAGGCTGCAGGCGTTCCACCATAGAGTGGTTTATTCGCCGTTTCACGCATAGTAATCCCCGTTATTACCCCAATAATACCGACCACGACGAGGTACCAACCCGGCATATAAAGGTTACCCGTCGTTTCAACTAACCATGCGGTCAGCGTTGGAGTGATCCCCGCGATCAAGATCGAGATATTATAGGTACTGGCCAGTGCGCTATAACGGACTTCTGTTGGGAACATCGCGGGTAGAGTTGCCGCCATGACTCCAATTAAGCAGTTAAGGATAACGGCCTGGATCAGTAGTCCGAAGAATAACGCGACCAAGCTGTGATGGGTGATTAGCATAAACGACGGGATAGAAAAGAGTACCATCGCGACGCTACCGATTATGATGAACGGACGGCGGCCAAATTTATCGCTAAGTAGCCCCATGATCGGCTGTACAAAAAGCATCGCGACCATGATGACCACGATAATAAAGACGCCGCGGTTCTCGGAATAGTGTAAATCGTGAGTCAGGTAGCTAGGGACATAGGTCAATAGCATGTAATACGCGACATTGGTGGTGATCACGATACCGATACAAGAGATAAGATTACGCCAGTGTTTACGCGCGACCTCTCTGAAGGGGACGGAAGGGCCTTCGCTTAAGCCTTGCTTAGAACCTTCTTCTAATGATTCAACGTGTTTTTGGAAAGCGGGGGTCTCTTCTAATGCATGGCGAAGATAGAGGCCGACCAATCCTAATGGTAGCGCCAGGAAGAACGGGATGCGCCAGCCCCAATCGTTGAAGGTCTCTTGACCTAAAATCGCGTTAAGAAGTACAACGATGCCTGCTCCGCAGATAAATCCGACCAACGAGCCGAAATCAAGCCAGCTACCCATAAACCCGCGTTTACGGTCTGGAGAGTACTCGGCAACGAAGATGGATGCTCCGGTGTATTCGCCTCCTACCGAGAAACCCTGCACCATCTTGGCGATTAATAGCAAGATAGGCGCCCAGATACCAATGGTGTTATACGAGGGAATGAGACCGATACAGAAGGTACTCAACGTCATTAAAATTATGGTCATGGCAAGGATTTGTTGACGACCATATTTATCGCCTAAGCGACCAAAAAACATCCCACCGATTGGGCGAATAATGAAGGGAACGGAGAAGGTGGCGAGTGCGGCAATGATTTGTATACCGGGTGACGCATGAGGGAAGAAGACTTTACCCAGAACCGTCGCGACATAGCCGTAGACCCCGAAATCGAACCACTCCATGGCATTACCAAGGGCGGCGGCGGTGATCGCTTTCTTGAGGCGACCATCGTCAATGATAGTCACATCATTGATGCCCATCGGTTTGACTTTTTTACGTTTAATTTTCAGCATAGGCTGTCCTTTATCCTGTTAATACCCTGAATGACACAAAGTTATAAGCATAGACGAAACTCCCCGAAGCGTGGCCTAGGGGAGTGAAATACCTGCCTTCTATTATTTGCCGAGTTTTTGGCTTATCTCGCTACCTATCAGGCTCGTCACGTCAGAGAGGCGACCATGGAACACCGCTTTGGCGGCGTAGAGCGCGGTATCGGCCACCTGACTCAACGAAACCTCAGGCGGCATGACTAGCTCGTTTGGATGGGTATGTACATCTAACAACGCGGGCCCTGGATGGGCGAGAAAACGCTGCACCGCTTCTTCTAGCGTTTGCGCTTCAATCACTTTCTGACTATAGAGGCCGATGGCACCGGCAACTTTCGCGAAGTTATCATTCTTTAATTTAGTGTAATGATCGAGCAGGCCTTCGATCTTCTGTTCCAACTCGACGAAATTGAGTGAGCCATTATTGATCACCACCAGTTTCACGGGTAACTCTTCTTGAACCAGGGTAAATAAGTCACCGAGTAGCATACTCAGACCGCCATCTCCACATAAGGCGATAACTTGGCGTTGAGGAAAGGCGACCTGCAGGCCGATCGCCTGTGGCATTGCATTGGCCATGGTGCCATGCAGTAGACTCGCTAACGTACGCCGAGTCCCCAAGCTATCGATATGACGGAGTAGCCATACCATGGCCGAACCACCATCGGCGGTGAATAAAGCATCTTTTTCAGCGTGGCGATTCAGGAGGCTCACCAAGTACTGCGGATGGATAGGGTGGCCGGTAGCACGGCGTTCTTCTTTATGGCGTCGTTCGACGGATTTATCATGTACCTTCATAATCTGCCGCAGAAAGTGGTCGTCCTGCCGCGTTTCGACCAACGGAACAAGTGCTGTTAACGTATCACTAACGTGGCCCACAGCACCGAAGGCAATAGGATGACGGCGACCCAGATGCGTCGCATCTTGGTCAATTTGGATAATCGTTGCCTTCTGTGGATAGAATTGAGACCACGCGAAATCGGCCCCCAATAACAATAAGACGTCGCACTGCTTAATAGCCTCGAAACCGGCTTCACTACCGAAAATACCGGTCATCCCGACTGAGTAAGGGTTATCGTATTCGATAAAGTCTTTACCGCGAGAGGTGTTAACGATGGGGGCTTGTAGCTTCTCCGCCAGAGCGACTAATGCGTCATGTGCACCTTCGCAGCCTGCTCCCGCGTAGAACGCTATGCGTTTCCCTTTGTTAAGTAATGCAGCGATAGTCTGTAGTTCGTCGGGGTTGGGGAGTAATTGCGGTTGCGGGCGCCAGATAGACTGCGTCAACGCTTGGGTTTTGGCTTTACTAATATCGACGGGAACAATGACAACGGCCACGCCGCGTTGGTTGAGCGCCGCTTGGCAGGCGCGACGGATCACGGCAGGGGCTTGGTCGGCAGTAAGTATTTGTTCGCAGAATACCGAACAGCTCTGATAGACGGAGCGGAAATCGACTTCTTGAGGGAAATCGTTACCCAGTAATTCGCTGCTGATTTGACTGGCGAGTAAAATGACTGGCGCACGATTACGATGGCTTTCAAATAGACCGTTGATAAAATGGAGTCCGCCGGGACCGCATGATCCGGCGCATGCAGTCAATCTATCGGCTATCAAAGCCTCAGCCCCTGCGGCAAAGCCAGCTACTTCTTCATGACGAACGTGTACCCATTGGATACTGCTGCGGCTCATCTCGTCGGTGATATAATTCAGCGTATCCCCGACAACGCCATAACAATGTTCTACACCCGCTTTTTCCAGCTGTTCAATGATGAGTGAAGCCACAGACCGTTCAGACATGATAGACCCTCAAGATACTTTTTAAGTAAGTATAGTGCGGGTCCTTTAGTCTGCGTTGAGCGCAGCACGTATCCTCAAAAAATAGGGATGAGCTGGAGCTGGCTTGCACACCAGGCCACGATGTTGACGATGCCGAAGGTAACCACTAACCCGATTGATAACGTCTGGGATAGACGACGAGGCGTCTTAGGCGTGAAACGGTCATGTGCCTTCCAGGCTAACAGCGCAGGGGTAAAGAGCGCCCACAGCGTCGCCAGCAGTCCCGCGTAGCCAATCGCCAGCAGAAACCCTTGCGGAAAGAGAATCGAGGCGATGAGTGGTGGACAAAAGGTGATTAGTGCAGTCTTTGCTCGCCCGGTCTTGCTGTTATCGAAGCCGAGTTTATCTGCAATAAAATCAAATAAACCGACGGTGACCCCTAGGAATGAGCAGATAACGGCAAAGTGAGAGAAGATATCGAGCAATAAGCCAAGTGAGCGCTGAGAGATACGATCGTGCATCGCTTGGATTAACGCATGGATATCGCCCCCCTGACGACTAATATCCGGGAAGGCGGAACGAGGAATATTCCCCATGGTGCAGGTTAGCCAAAATAGATAGATAACCAGTGCAAAGAGCGTTCCCCAGATTAAGGCTCGCTTAACTTTTCCTGCATGACCTTGATAGTAACTTATCAACCCTGTGATATTGCCGTGAAAACCGAACGAGGCGAGGCAAAAAGGCACAACTGCGAGTAGATAAGGGAAATAGGCCGGATGCGCGGTACTATCGCCCGGAGAGAAGAGCTGCGCGAGTTCCACATGGTGGATGAGCCCACCGAACAGCATAAAAAAGAGGAGCAGTTTTGCGACAAGACAGAGTGTGATCAGCCGGCTCACCCCTTTCGTCCCAAGCCATACCACAAAGCCGACGACTGCGGTCAATAAGATTTTCGCCTCGGCATCGTTGATGGTTATCCCTGTGGCGGTGATCGACTGCTGGTACACAGGCCCGCTCGCGGAAATGTAGGCATAGGTGAGGATACCTAGCACGAAACTGATACTTAAGCCGTTCAATTTTCGCCACCAGCGCGGGGTGAGGACTTGGGTAAGAGTGTCGTAACCCGCTCCAAGTGGAAAATTGAGGCTCACTTTCATAAAGAGTAAGCCGGATAGCAGCATGCAGAACCAGCTGATGACCAGCATGATCACTGACCAGCTGTACCAAGCACCGGCCATGACGACAGGCAGTGTAAACATCCCCGCTCCCGCGACAGTGCCACAGATAACCATTGCTCCCCAGGCACTGGAGGGCAGTACCTGCGTCTTAGAAGGGGCCATATGTACTCCTCAATGAGAACGCTAAAAAGTCGCAAACTATAGCAGTTCTTACTCAGCAGCACTAACGAAGATTAACCGACTAATTTCATTAATTTTTTTTATTTATTTATCTTTTTCTCTCACTACAGATAATTCTTAACTTTACTTTTTAAAAAAAAGTTTTTTAAGAAAGCTTTGATTATTTTCAGCAGGTTAACGTTTTTAACCGGATATTTTGGAATTTTAGTTTCTTGATATAATTCAACCTTGTTCTAGGATTAAAGTTAAGTTTACGGAATACGGAACTTTTGATTTTTAACTTTACGATGCTGAGTTGAATTTACTGAGGTGATTTATGGATAAAAGAACTGATAAGAAATTTGTGGACCCCGTTATCGATCAACAAATTATTAAACAGAAGAAAGGAAAAGGGATCTGGTGGCTATTATTAGCTATTGTCATCGTTATTCTAGCCATCTGGTTTAGTACCAAAAAACACGATAGCGATGCTGATACTGCTCCTGCGTCATCTTCCTCCGCGATGGTTCAGCCAGAGCAACAACCGGCCACTGATAATAACTCGGCAGCCTTAACAGATAACGCTAGCGCCTTAACGGCCTTACAACAGTATTACTCGGGTGAAGGCAATGACGACAGTCAATGGATCAACCTTAATCAGGTGAGCTTCGCAACGGGTAACGCGACACCTACAGTCAATGACGAGCAGTCGCTTAACCAGGTCGCCACCTTGATTAGCCAGCATCCCGACCACGCCATCGTCGTTCGTGGATACACGGATAGCACAGGCACTGAAGCTATCAACCAGCCTCTGTCTGATCAGCGCGCCAATGCTATTAAAGAATGGTTAACGCAACACGGAGTAGACGCCTCTAAAGTCACCATTGAAGGCCAAGGTGCGGATCATGCTGTGGCTAATAACGACACCGCTCAAGGTCGCGACCAAAACCGCCGCGTTGCGCTGCAAGTAAAAGCTGCACAATAAGTTAACAGGGAATAAGTGTAATGAGCGCTGATAATTATCCAGACGAAAACGACACTCCCCACACAAAATCAGAGGAATTAGTCATTCCTCTGATGGAAGAAAGACTTGAGATCGACAAGCAGCAATTTGTACAAAGTCAATTTCACGTTGAAAGAAAAACGGAATCTAAGCAAGTCGAAATTAATGAGTCATTAATTAGCCGACAGGCAGAAGTTAAACATGTACCCATCGGTAAATACGTTGATATTATTCCGACAGTGCGTGATGAAGCTGGGGTTAAAATTATTCCAGTCTTCGAAGAGCATATTGAAATAGTAAAAAGAATTTATCTTAAGGAGGAGATTAGAATAGAAAGTCATGAGGTTATTAACGAATTTAAATATGAAGAAACGCTGAAGTATCAAACCGTTTCACACAAAAGAATATCCACCGATAAATGAGGTATAATATGTCTAGCGAAAAAATCGTCACATTATTTGATACTGTTGAACACGCACAAGCGGCTGAACGTAATCTCATTAAAGCTGACTTCAAAGAAAGCGATATCAGTGTGATCCATGGTCGCGAACTTGATGGCGACAGCACCGTTTTCAAAGATACGAGTATTTGGAAGCGCCTGTTTGGAAACGATGTTGAAGAAGAACATGCCGAGCTATACAGCGAAGCACTACATAAAAACGGCGCAGTGCTAACCGTTGTTGCGCATGGTGAAGATGAGCACGCTAAAGCGCTCTCTATCCTGAACCGTCACCAACTGGTGGATGTGCCGGCTAAAGCACGTGGTACAGAGACAGCAGTTGCGCCAACGCCTCGCGATACCCGTCCGCATCTAACAGGTAATGAAACGAAAGACGAAATCCTGCAACTGGCGAAAGAAGAACTAGAAGTTGGTAAACGTTTGGTGAAAGAGGGGACCACCCGTATTCGCCGCTACGTAACGACTGAAGACGTTTCACAGAAGGTTAATCTTCGTGAGCAACACGCAGAAGTCGTTCGTAACTCAGTAAATCGTCCAGTGACAGGTCAAGACATCGACTGGAGCGAGAAAAGTGTAGTGGTCGACGAATTGGCCGAGAAGCCGGTCGTTAACAAAACTGCTCATGTCGTCGAAGAAGTGGTCGTGAAGAAAGTGAATACTAACCACGACGAAGAGATCAAAGATACTGTACGTCAGCAACACGCTGAAGTTGAGCGTCAGCGTCATGGCGACGAACTCAAGAAGTAATTAACGGTTCTGAGTAGCAACCCGGCGATAGCCGGGTTTTTTTATGGTTTATTATCGGTCTTAGCGACTAACAATCAGTGCCATTGTTTGGTGCAGAGCGCTGCGATGGTGCATGGGAATAGTAGATTGTCACAAAAATTTGGACACTGTACAGTCATCTGGGAGTTAAGTTTCAGCATAATTTATCTACTTATCAGTAGATTATTTTTAAAACAATTAATTACTTAAGTCTGGCCTAAAAATTGCAAAAAAAGTTTCATTGCAACTTTTGGAGCCACGATCATGGACCAGCACACTCGCCAACCTCACCTTCTCTACGGTTTAAACGAGAAAATGCCGCTGACCGCGGGACTATTTACGGCGATTCAGCATATTTTGGCGAGCATTGTTGGGGTAATCACCCCCCCTCTGATTATCGGCTCTACTCTAGGTTTAACAAATTACTTACCTTATTTAATTAGCATGTCATTGTTTGCATCCGGCTTGGGTACCATGGTGCAAGCTGGGCGCTTTATGAAGGTCGGCGCAGGGATGATTTGTCTGCAAGGCACCAGTTTTGCCTTCCTGGGCGTCATCATCTCCGGCGGACTTGCAATGAAACAGCAAGGCGCATTACCTGAAGATATCTTGGCGATGATCTTCGGCTCAAGCTTAGTTGCCGCCTTAATTCCGATTATTGTCAGTCGTTTTATTCACCTCTTTGCGAAAATCCTAACACCCTTGGTAACAGGTATCGTTATCGTTCTTATCGGAATAAGTCTGGTAAAAGTGAGTATTACCGATTGGGGCGGTGGGGCGACGGCTAAGGATTTTGGTGCGCCGTCGCACTTAATGTTGGGGGGGATTACGCTAGCGGTTATCATTGCGCTCAATTGCTGTAAGTCGCCTTGGCTGCGTCTTTCATCGATTGTTAGCGGTATTGTAGTGGGTACGATTGTTGCAGCGTTTCAGGGGAGTTTTCATCCACAGCTGACCTTCGCAGGTCCAGCGATAACGTTGCCCATACCCTTTCGCTTTGGGTTTGCTTTCAGCTGGAGCATGTTTATCCCTATTGCTCTCGTAGCCTTAATCGCCATTATCGAAGCCGTCGGAGATCTCACCGCAAACTGTATGATTTCTCAGCAACCGTTAGAGGGACCTGAGTTTGCACAACGAATTAAAGGCGGAATAATGGGGGATGGTGTGAGTTGTTTGATCGCCGCCACCTTTAATTCTTTTCCAAACACTACCTTCGCGCAAAATAATGGTGTGATCCAGATGACTCAGGTCGCGAGTCGCTATGCCGGTTATTGGATCGGTGGGTTGCTGCTATTGCTCAGTTTCTTCCCCATGTTTAGCCATTTCTTACAACAACTCCCTAAGCCAGTACTAGGTGGCGCAACGTTAGTTATGTTTGGAAACGTCATTGCGGCGGGGATCCGTATTATGACCCGCGAAGCCTTAGATAACCGGAGTATGTTGATCGTCGCTATCGCCTTTGGTGTAGGGTTAGGGATTGAAACACAGCCAGACATTATTCGTGGCCTCCCCGTCTTTTTGCAAAGCTTACTGCATGGCGCTGTAACAAGCGGTGGTTTGGTGGCCATACTGCTAAATACTCTTCTCCCTCGGACAGGTTCTGCGCCGTTTAAGGCCAAAGTGCTACCTATTACGCGTATCGAATGATTATCGGCTTCCCACCCGATTGGGCAGGATAAGGTCGGGTTGAAATACGCTAACTTTAGCGTGTCAAACGCTTCGCTGGTATGATAGGACTTTCAGGCGCTTCTTGCGCCTGGTGTTTTTGCGGAGAAAAGAAAATGAAACAAGGCCCACTTACAGAAAACGAACTGCAATGGCTTGATGACACGCTAGAGCAGTATGCAAGTGAACACTCAGTGATCGATGTTTCCGAGCTGGATGGCTATCTCACCGCAATACTCTCCGTCCCGGTGGCGTTAGAACCCGAGTTCTGGATGGTGGCATTATGGGGCGGCGAAAAGCACATTCCGCAATGGAAAAATACCCGTGAGCGAGACCGCTTCATGGATCTTACCTTCCAACATATGGCGGATATCGAAGAGCGTTTAATCGATTTCCCTGAGCAGTTTGAGCCTCTATTCGGCGAGCAAGAATTAGAAGGGCAGAGCTTTACGGTAATTGGTGATTGGTGCTACGGCTATATGCGCGGTATCAAACTTGCCCAATTACCTCCGGTCTCTGAGCAACTAAATTCTGCTTACCAGCTGATCGCGATGCATGGCTCGCAAGCCTATGCTGAAGAGGTCGATTTATTGACGGCTGAACAATTTGAAGCGCATATCGCAGCCCTACCCGCCTCAGTCCTAGATCTCTACCAATATTGGTCTTTCTTGGCGCAACAAAATACCCCGCAGCCGAAAATCGCAGAGACCAAGGTCGGACGTAACGACCCTTGTCCCTGTGGTAGCGGTAAAAAGTTTAAGCAGTGTTGCCTCCACTAAGGCCAAGGTAAGTTCGGATGCTGCGACGTAAATTACAGGCTAGCGATGCGGCGGCGGGTTTTCGCTTAACGCAGCAGTACGGCTGGCCGCACCGCTTAGAAGACTGGCAACTGCTATTAACGCTTGGTCAGGGCTATGCCATGCAGCATGACGAGCAAGTCATTGGCACCGCTATGGCATGGTGCTGGGGTGACGGCCACGTCTCTATCGGGGTAGTGGTTATCGATAAGGCGTGGCAGGGAAGGGGGATTGGTAAGCAATTAATGCAGGTATTAATTGCAGACTATCCTGATGCCGAACTGCGCTTACATGCCACCGAACAAGGGGCCGGGTTGTATCGTCAATTGGGATTTGTGCGGCGAGGAGCGGTGGGTCAGCACCAAACACCGTGTTTACCAACGATCCCTTACCCCCGATTACCTTTAGGTTATCAGGTCGCGTTAGCGACTCTTGATCAGCAACCTCAATTAGAATTACTCGAACATTGTGCAACGGGTTTCCAACGTCAGACGTTATATCGCTACTTATTGCAGTCTCAGCGCGTATTTGTATTAGTGGATGCAACCGGGGAGATTATTGGTTCTCTCGGGTGTCATCGCTTTGGCCATGGGATGAGCTTGGGCCCTTGCTATAGTCGTGACAATGCACTCATCCCATTATTAATCCAAGCGGTATTGAGTCAGTTAGAAGGCGGCTTTGTGCGTCTAGATGTCGACGAGCAATATTTATCTGATGAGTGGCTGAGGCAATGGAACCTGCAACGGGTTGATACCCCAGAGATTATGGTTAGAGCAGGGAGTTTCCCGAGCCGTTCTCTCTCAGCGTATCAGGTTGCCGTCATGACACCCGCATTAGGCTAGGCAAAAAAAAGCCCTTCGTCAGGAAGGGCTTTTCTATCATCGCTGCTCTATTCGTCGAGGAAGTTGCGCAGCACCTCTGAACGGCTCGGGTGGCGAAGCTTACGTAGTGCTTTCGCTTCAATCTGACGAATACGCTCACGCGTAACATCAAACTGCTTACCTACCTCTTCCAGAGTATGGTCGGTGTTCATATCGATACCAAAACGCATACGTAGCACTTTCGCTTCACGCGCAGTGAGTCCAGCGAGGACGTCATGCGTTGCTGAACGCAAGCTTTCTGAGGTCGCCGAATCGAGCGGTAACTCCAGCGTGGTATCTTCGATGAAATCCCCTAAGTGCGAATCTTCGTCATCGCCGATTGGCGTCTCCATAGAGATTGGCTCTTTAGCGATTTTTAATACCTTACGGATCTTATCTTCAGGCATTAACATGCGCTCTGCCAACTCTTCCGGCGAAGGCTCGCGTCCCATCTCTTGTAGCATTTGCCGAGAAATACGGTTCAGCTTGTTGATGGTCTCGATCATATGCACTGGGATACGAATAGTACGAGCTTGGTCAGCAATCGAACGCGTGATTGCTTGTCGAATCCACCAGGTTGCATAGGTTGAGAACTTATAACCACGACGGTATTCAAACTTATCTACCGCCTTCATCAAACCGATGTTACCTTCCTGGATCAGATCCAAGAATTGCAGGCCACGGTTGGTATATTTTTTAGCGATGGAGATAACGAGACGTAAGTTAGCTTCGACCATCTCTTTTTTCGCGCGGCGAGCTTTCGCTTCACCGATCGACATGCGACGGTTAATATCTTTAACTTGCTCGATCGTCAAGCCCGTTTCAGCCTCGATATGCACAAGCTTCTGTACAAAGCGTTGGATCTCTTCTTCGTTCTGTTTGAGTGCCTCACCCCAAGGCTTTTTCATCGCCAGAGCGGCTTCAAACCATGTTGGGCTTGTTTCATTGCCAGTGAAAAGAGTGATAAAGTTCTTTTTCGGCATTTTGCTGAGTTCAACACAGATCTTCATGATAGTACGTTCTTGTAAGCGAACGCGGTCCATCATTTGACGCATATTGTTGACTAAGTAATCAAATTGCTTTGGCACCAGACGGAACTGTTTAAAGACTTCTGAAAGATTACTGATCTCTTTCATCGCGTCTTTATGGCTGCGACCTTTCGCTTTAATCACATCACGAGTGGTCTCGTATTGCGTACGTAGCTCAGCGAACTTCTCACGGGCGAGTTCTGGATCGATAGAGTTATCGTCTTCACTGCTATCGTCATCGCCATCTTCTTCGTCTTCCTCGTCGTCGCGGTCTTCTTGAGACAGCTCAGAACCGACGTGAGTCGCGGTTGGCGCGATGTCTTCCTCGGCATTAGGATCGACAAATCCAGTAATAATATCGGAGAGTCTTGCTTCTTCAGCCTCCACCCGGTCGTATTGTTCCAGCAAATAAGTAATAGCTTCTGGATATTCGGCAACCGAACATTGCACCTGGTTAATCCCATCTTCGATACGCTTCGCGATATCGATTTCACCTTCACGGGTTAACAGTTCAACGGTACCCATTTCACGCATATACATGCGTACAGGGTCAGTGGTGCGGCCAATTTCCGATTCAACACTGGAAAGAACCTGAGCGGCGGCTTCGGCAGCGTCTTCGTCAGTATCTGTGCTGTTTTCGTTCAGCATCAAGTCATCGGCATCAGGCGCTTCTTCCACTACCTGAATACCCATGTCGTTGATCATCTGAATGATGTCTTCAATCTGATCGGAGTCGACAATATCTTCCGGCAGATGGTCATTGACCTCAGCATAGGTCAGATAGCCTTGCTCCTTACCACGGGTGACAAGTAGCTTAAGCTGTGACTGCGGGTTTTGCTCCATAAGACGGTATCCACACTTCTGTTAGTATAAAGAGGTAATTGGCAGAACCAATTAAACTGTAAAGGCGTTTCAGGGGCTGCAGCCTTTGCGCAGCAACGGGCATCCGCCCTCAATAATCGGCACTTAAGCCGCAGCATAATTCTATTTTTGCAGTTCTGTATCTGTCATTATAGTGTCACTCTACCAATTATGTCAGAGTAATGACGTAAACTTCATCATGATTCCGGCTATTTTCTCGCTAATGCCGTGACGAGAGCTTGCAGCTCCTGTCGTTCTTCTCTGCTCAATCCCGCAGTACGTTCGCGCGCGATGAGTGACTCTAATCGTTGTTCAAGTGCGACATTATAAATACTGGCAAGAGAGTCGATAAAAACGGCTTCGACCTCTTCATCAACTATCATATGGTGCCAAGTCGCCAGCGTTTCAAGGGTCTGACGTAATTCGTTGTCGCGGTAGTGCTCTAAGATCTGCCCAGTGGTTACCCCTGGATGTGCCGTACAGTACGCCACTAACTCGATAAATAGAGGTAGCCCCGGTAGCTTCACCTCTTTTAGTGCATCAAGTTGTGGTACTGCACTGACTAATGCTGGCCGCTGTAGTAATAAGGCAATCAGCACCCGCATAGTCGTACGTTTTAGCGTTGGAGCCGGTATTGTACTAGGATTGGCACCTTGTTGCGGCAGTAATTTTTCTAACTGCTGATCATCCAATATCCCAATTTTTTGTCCAAGCACTTGCCGCAGATAGATGCGTAAGGTTCCCCCCGGTACTTGATTGATTAACGGGATAGCTAAGTGGCTAAGACGTGCCTTACCTTCGCGACTGCTGAGATCGACTTGCGGCAGCAGGCTGTCGAACAGGAAGTCGGATAAACTAGTTGCTTGACTGATCCGTTGTTCGAAGGCCGCTTTACCCTCTTGACGAATCAGTGTGTCTGGGTCTTCGCCGTCGGGTAAAAACATAAATTTTAATTGACGCCCATCACTCAGGTAGGGAAGGGCGGTCTCCAGCGCACGCCATGCGGCTTCGCGGCCGGCTCGGTCACCGTCGTAGCAACAGACAATATTGTCAGTATTACGATAAAGCAGTTGAATATGTTCGCTGGTCGTCGATGTCCCCAACGAGGCAACTGCGTAGTCGACACCATATTGGGCGAGTGCGACGACATCCATATATCCCTCAACCACGAGGATATGTACAGGAGTATTATGTGCCTGACCCACTTCGTACAAACCGTAGAGTTGACGACTTTTATGGAAGATGGTCGTTTCCGGTGAGTTTAAGTACTTCGGAACCTCATCGGTTAATACCCGGCCGCCAAAGCCGATCACCCGACCACGCTTGTCTCTAATCGGAAACATGATACGGTCGCGAAAACGGTCGTAGTGCTGGCCGTTTTCTTTGGTTACCAGCATTCCCGCCTCTACCAATGACTGGCGGTCTTCGTTATTTTTACCGAAACGCTTCAGGGCATTATCCCAACCCGCCGGTGCATAGCCGATGGCGAATTGAGTGGTGACCGCCTCGCTAAGTCCCCGTTTCTCTAAATAACGGGAAGCGGAGGTCGAGGCAGACTGCGTCAGGGCCTGTTGGTAAAATTGACTTAATCCATCCAGCAGCTGATAAAGGCTTTGTCGCTTATGACGCTCCATCGGGGTTGCGGATTGCCCGGTTTCGTGAGGAACCTCTAAGCCGTGTAAGGTGGCTAACTCTTCAATTGTTTCGACAAAATCGAGTCGATCAAAGTTCATCAAGAAATCGATGGCATTACCGTGTGCACCACAGCCAAAGCAATGGTAGAACTGTTTGTCGCTATTAACGGTAAAAGAGGGTGTTTTTTCATTATGGAAAGGGCAGCACGCGTGGAAGTTTTTACCCTGTTTCTTAAGGCGTACCCGTGCATCGACGATGTCGACAATATCGGTTCGCGCTAGCAAGTCATTGATAAAACTACTCGGTATTCTACCAGCCATGACACCTGTTTTTTCTATGCTTACAAACGACAATAAGCCGCGCTTCCTTTCGGAGCACGGCCTAATACTTGACTCAGTCTGCGAAATTAACGCAGTAGGAGAAGATAACTTCTCCGTTACTACTAGTACAGACGAGTACGGCGTGCGTTTTCGCGAGCTAATTTCTTAGCGTGACGCTTAACAGCAGACGCTTTAGCGCGCTTACGTTCAGTAGTAGGTTTTTCGTAAAACTCACGACGACGAACTTCTGCAAGAACGCCTGCTTTTTCACAGGAACGCTTGAAGCGACGTAGTGCTACGTCAAATGGCTCGTTTTCACGTACTTTGATTACCGGCATGTAACTCTCACCTCGATAAATTCGATTTTCGACTGGCTGTGTCGCCAGCATATTTCAAAATGGTGCAGCATTTTACTTCAGCATGACCTGTAAAGTAAAGCACCATGAATAATTTCAAACCAACGGAACAATGCCTGTGCAGTGGATGCCGGTTTTAAGAAGGCGCAAATTATAGCCTAATACCCGTGGTCAGGTCGATAAATATTTAAATGCGTGCGGGTGAATTATTTGCTTAATCCTCGGCTGTGTTACACTGCGCGACAATGAGAGAGGGGGAAACATGCGTATATTAGGTATTGAAACATCTTGCGATGAAACAGGCGTAGCCATCTATGATGAGGCTGCTGGGTTGCTTGCGAATCAACTTTACAGTCAGGTTGAGCTACACGCTGATTATGGCGGGGTGGTGCCTGAACTTGCCTCTCGCGACCATGTGCGAAAAACACTTCCTTTAATCGATGCCGCGCTGCAAGAAGCCAATCTCACTAGCGACGATATTGATGCCGTCGCTTATACCGCTGGGCCAGGGCTGGTCGGTGCATTAATGGTGGGTGCAACGGTAGGCCGTTCTCTTGCCTTTGCTTGGAACGTTCCGGCTATTGCGGTCCATCATATGGAAGGCCATTTACTGGCGCCGATGCTCGAAGACACGCCTCCCTCTTTCCCTTTTGTGGCACTGTTAGTCTCTGGAGGACATACTCAATTGATAAGCGTAACGGCTATCGGTGAGTATCAGTTACTCGGTGAGTCTATCGATGACGCGGCGGGAGAGGCATTTGATAAAACAGCCAAACTACTCGGGTTAGATTATCCTGGTGGCCCGCGACTGGCGAAAATGGCAGCAGCGGGCGAAGTTGGCCGCTTTACCTTCCCACGGCCAATGACTGACCGCCCCGGTCTTGATTTTAGTTTTTCGGGACTTAAGACCTTCGCGGCCAACACTATCCGCGCTAATCCCAGTGACGCACAGACGCAGGCCGATATTGCGCGCGCATTCGAAGATGCGGTTGTGGATACCTTATTAATTAAATGTAAGCGTGCGCTGCAACAGACGGGATTTAAAAACTTAGTGATTGCTGGGGGCGTCAGCGCCAATCAGAACTTACGTGAAAAATTGTCGGTGATGATGTCTGGGCGAGGCGGGGCGGTATTTTATGCGCGTCCTGCTTTTTGTACCGATAATGGCGCGATGATCGCGTACGCCGGAATGGTTAGATTAAAGGCAGGCTCTACGGCTGATACACGAATAACAGTACGCCCCCGCTGGCCGCTCTGCGAACTATCCCCTCTTTAATAGCAATTACCCGGCGTGTCCGGGTTATTTCTTCCCTAAACGAAACCAGCGACGTTTAAATAATTTCTTCTCATTCCCCCGCCAAAGTCGCTGAATATTCTCATGATGACGTAGCAAAATTAGGCACGATAACATCGCGACGGGAAAGGTGAATTGCGGTTTAAACCACCACACATAAAAAGGCGCTACCAGGGCGCTTAGAATCGCTGCGAGGGACGCATAACCACTGAGTAAAACGGTTAATAGCCAAGTCCCTAACAACAATACGCTAAGGTCTACGCCAATAGGGGCTATTGCGCCTAAGGCAGTTGCTACGCCTTTACCACCTTGAAAGTTAAAGAATAGTGGATAGATATGGCCGACACAGGCGGCTATAGCCACGAAGCCTAAGATCATTGATGGGAGATGTAAATGGTAAGCCAACCAGACCGGTAGCATCCCTTTAATGATGTCAAAAAGAAGCACGCCCAGTGCTGCGAGGGGGCCGCCTAATCGCAGTACATTAGTCGCGCCAGGATTTCCGGAACCGCTAAGGCGGGGATCAGGGAGTCGTGTAATTTTACACAGCACGATAGCGCTCGATATCGATCCACAGAGGTAGGCAAATATGATCATTCCTACGGCGATAGCTGTCATAATATTTCCATACCGAGAGGTATACAGTCGTTAGCAATAGCTAAGATAATACCCATAAATATCGGCAAGTGGTATCACCTAGGTACGATTAAATAGAGAGAGTTAAGAAATGGATATTGTTTTTATCGAGCAGTTAACGGTCTTTACGACCATTGGGGCTTTTGCGTGGGAGCAGCAGATTACACAAAAACTGGTTCTGGATATTGAGCTTGCATGGGATAACCGACTCTCTGCCAAAAGCGACGATGTTAAGGACTGTCTGAGCTATGCAGATGTAGCAGAGAGGGTTCTCAGCCACCTTGAGAATCAGAGTTTTGCGTTAGTCGAGCGGGTAGCAGAAGAGGTAGCTGAACTTCTTATGAAGGAGTTTGGTACGCCAGGTGTACGCATTACGGTCAATAAACCCGGTGCAGTCGCTCAAGCACGCAGCGTTGGGGTTAAAATTACGCGTGGGGCTTTCCCTCACTATTAATAACCAGTCGCGAAACTTTTATGGGACTCAGCGGTCATATTTTTCCGTATTAACTATAAATTACTAAAATATCTAATAATTTTTCTATTTTAAGGTCATGACAAGAGGAATCACCAATGATAGATGTTCACCCGCTGGGTGTTGCGACGCTGCTCGGTATCGTAGAAGGACTCACTGAATTTTTGCCGGTATCTTCCACCGGGCACTTAATCATCGTCGGTCACTTACTAGGGTTCCAAGGAGAGAAGGCAGAGACTTTCGAGATCGTTATTCAGCTAGGTTCCATCCTTGCGGTAGTGGTGATGTTCTGGCGCCGTCTATTCGGCTTAATCGGTATTCATTTCGGTAAAGTCCCCCATGAAGGTGTGGGCCAAGGCCGCCTCTCACTTATCCATATCCTTTGCGGCATGCTACCTGCTGTGGTTCTAGGCTTGGTGCTTCACGATAAGATCAAGAGCCTATTTACCCCAGAAAATGTCTTCTATTCGTTAATCGCGGGGGGGATTTTATTAATTGTCGCGGAGTGGCTAAAACCCGCCCAGCCCAAGGCTGTGGGGGTTGACGATATTTCATATCGCCAAGCTTTTCTAATCGGCTGTTTTCAATGTTTGGCTCTGTGGCCAGGCTTCTCACGTTCCGGTTCCACCATCAGTGGTGGGCTACTGCTCGGAGTGAGTCGCTATGCAGCGTCAGAATTCTCATTCTTGCTCGCAGTGCCTATGATGATTGGCGCAACCGGCCTCGATTTGGTGAAGAGCATCGGGTTCTTGTCGCTCGATGACCTCCCAATGTTTGCAACGGGCTTTATTGCTGCATTCTTGGTGGCGCTATTGGCGATAAAGGCTTTCTTGGCAGTGATCAAACGTATTTCATTCGTTGCCTTCGCTTTTTATCGTTTCTTCATCGCGCTACTGGTGTGGATGGTATTCATGTAGGTCGGCTGCGCGCGTAATCCAGTACGACGAAGGGGCGGTTATTCGAAATGAATACCGCCCCTTCTGCCTTTGGGAGAATTTACTGATTGTCAGACTGAGACACGGCATCTTCCACGGCTTGAATACGTAGTCGAGTCAATTCATCGCGTACCGCTTTACCCGTAAAACCCGCTGCAATGATCGGCGCGACGCTCACCGCTTGTGCGGCGGCAAAGCGCTGACCGAGCTGTGCGGCTTGTGGGTAATGCTTATCTTGCCATCCCAGTCGCCCACGCACATCGGCCTCGCTGATAATAGCGAGTTGTGCCACACGCTCGGGTTTTCGCCATGCATCGAGTTTATCGAACAGCGCAATAATTTGTTCTGCCGAATAGTGATCGATACTGTGCACCATGTCATGAAACTCGGTGGCTAAGCGTGCAATATCGCGATAGTGATTCGGTACTTTAAGTCGTAGGCAAAGCCCTTCAATAAGCGGGACGCCTGCAAGGCCATGGCCGGGATGCGAGGGCCAACGCTCTGGAGGCGTTAATCCTTTACCTATATCGTGCATCAAGGTCGCAAAGCGTAAGGCAGGCTCTGGGGTGAGTTGCGTCGCCATCTCTAACGCCATCAAACTATGAATACCGGTGTCGATTTCCGGGTGCCATTTCGCCGGGGCAGGTACACCGAATAATGCATTGAGTTCTGGGAACAGGATGGCGAGCGCCCCGCATTCGCGTAATACAGAAAAGTAAGTCGCTGGTGAGTCGGTCAATAGAGCCTTTTCCGTCTCCTTCCATACCCGCTCATGAGTGAGAAAGGCCAACTCACCACTCTGTGCGATCTGTTGCATCAATACCATGGTTTCGTCGGCGATCGTAAAGCCAAGTGAGGCAAAGCGCGCGGCAAAGCGCGCTACACGCAAGACGCGCAGCGGATCTTCGACGAACGCCTCCGAAACGTGTTTAAGCCGACGTTCAGCGACATCCCGCTGGCCCTGCCAAGGATCGATGATCGCGCCCGTATCGTCTTGCGCCATGGCATTGATGGTCAGGTCTCGGCGTTGGAGGTCTTCCTCGAGTGTGACCTCAGGAGTGAAACGGGTATCAAACCCCGTGTAGCCACTGCCGGTTTTACGTTCGGTACGGGCGAGCGCATACTCCTCATGGGTGACAGGATGCAGAAACACCGGAAAATCGCGGCCAGCCTGTTGATAGCCCTGCGCCAGTAACGCGTCGGGCGTAGCGCCAACGATAACCCAATCCCGGTCGGTAACGGGTAATCCGAGTAACCGGTCTCTGACCGCGCCTCCCACAAGATATTTTTCCAAAGTTACATCCAACGGTTTTTATTTTTACGACGAGGGATCATATGAGGCAAAAAGAGCCCGCAAATCAATCCGACACCTAAGACCCCACCACCATACAAGAACCACTGCATAATGATTGCACGTTGCTTATCATCAAGCTGAACATTTGCGGCATCGACCTTTTTCTGTGCGACGATCAATGCATTTTTTAAACGCTGATTTTCATCTTTTAACTGGTTAATGGCCCCATCGCTGCCTGCCACCTTTTGCTGCATATCTGCAGTACGCTGGTTCCAGCTATTATCGATGTTCGCCAGCTTGTCGCTAAGTGTTTTAACTTGCTGTTCAAGCTGCGGGACACGAACTTTAAAGCTTGGGGTATCATTAAGCTGGGAGTCAGGGATCCACACAGTGCGGCCTTGCTGGTCGCGAATTTGCGCGTAATGTGTATCGGGATTAGTGCTCAATAGCGTGACTTGTTCACCGGCGTTTACCTGCCCAACGAGACGATATTGGTTCCCCGGCCCGCTGCGTACCCATGTTGAAAGGTCGTCGGAGATATAGCGGTTGGTGTCGGCCTGAGCAAGCGTGAGTGATTGACCTAATGTCAGCAGCAAGCACCCTGCAAAAATAATTTTTTTCATGTGATAAGAATTCTAAAAGTAAGCGTCGCCACAGTCTGTAGGCGGCAAGTTATGTTATAAATGAGAACTTTCCTGTTCTCCCTGTAGCATGATCCTAACAAATCGAAGACAGCACGTCTTTAGTGGATTACCCTGCTGGCATGAACAGTGAAAGATCTCGCATCAAAAGTGCAGTAACAGGATACCTATGACCATCGAAATCGAATTAAAGTTTCTTGTCGACACAAATCAAATCGACGTCATTCAGCAACAGCTGACGAATTTGCCTCATCGCCATACCGCGGCAGTGAAGCTTGCCAATCATTATTATGAGACGGCAGATAATCAATTACGCCGCTGGGATATGGGGTTACGGGTACGAGGTAAAGCCGATCAGTATGAGATGACATTGAAAACCGCGGGACAAGAAATAGGCGGGCTACATCAACGCCCGGAATATAACGTCCCACTTGCGACAAGTCAGCTCGATATCACTCTCCTACCCGAGAACGTATGGCCAACTGGTACCGATATCCCAGCCCTACAGCAAGCCCTGACGCCTTTATTTAGTACTGACTTTACTCGGGAAAAGTGGGTAGTCACCGTGGGAAGTAGTGAGATTGAGGTCGCTTTAGACCAAGGCTCAGTCTTCGCAGGCGAACACACCACGCCATTATTAGAAGTTGAGCTGGAGCTACTCACAGGCCAACGATCGGATATTTTCGCTCTCGCCCATCAGCTCGCAGAATTGGGTGGATTACGATTAGGCTGGCAAAGTAAAGCTGCGCGTGGCTATGGCTTAGCACAAGGCAGCCTATTACCGGCAGTCACGCCGCTCATGCAAATCCCTGTAAAGCCGAAAGCGACTTGTGAACAAGGCCTCTCAACGTTATTAACCGGACTTATACGTCGTTGGCAATTACTCGAATCCCACTGGATCGAAGGCGATAACCAAGCGCTGCCACTCCTACAGCAGACGTTACTGGCCATTCGCGAAACCTTTACCCTTTTTGGTGGCGTAATACCGCGCTCGGTGAGTAGCACTCTGCGCCAGCGATTACTCATCATTGAAGAGGCCCTGCAGCAGAAAAAAACCGATGCGCAGGAAGTTTGCTTCTCTGTTGACTGGGTCGGTGGACAGTTACAACTGACCGAGCTGATTGTAGAGCAACAGTGGCGTCAGGTAGTTAATGCTCGTCAGCTCAAACGTCTGGAAGGCTCGTTTAAACGCTTTTGTGATGTGATGTTAAGCCGTTGCGCCGCAGAACTGCACGAGCTTGCTGCCGAGACCCTACTCGCCAATCAACGCAACGTGACTTTTTTGAGACTCGATAAGTTAACGCTTGCCATCGGATTGCTCAGTAGCGCATACCCTATAGAGCAAGTGGAAGCTTGGCTAGCACCCTGGTTATTAGCTCGACAACATCTCGTGTCAGCTGGATCAGAGGTTATTCGCTTACCTCTGGCGACACGGCCACTCGCGCCATTTTGGTTAACGAGCAATACCGCGAAAGACTCACTTAACGATTAAGAGAGAAGACCATGTTGCCACTCCCGTTAGGATTGACTCACCAAGCAGAATCCCGCGTGCAAGGGCAGATTACCTCTGCGGACCCTCTGTTTAGCGTACTCGCCTTCAGCGATTTTGTAGCCGATAATTTGCAACAACACCCGGAGTGGCAGCAACGTCTGCTGGGTAGCCCCCCTTATGCGCAGGAGTGGCAACAGTATCGTCAGTGGCTGGAAGAACAGCGCACACCCGCAGAGACGGAGGCGCAAGTCATGCGCCGGTTAAGGTTATTTCGTCGTGAGATGTTGGTACGTATCGCGTGGATGCAGACCCTTATGCTTTCGACCACCGAACAAACACTACAGCAGCTCAGTGTGCTAGCCGAGCTACTGATTAGCGCTGCCCGCGACTGGTGCTGGCAGCAATGTTGTCAGGAAATGGGAACGCCTTGTAACGCGCAAGGGGAGGCTCAGCCCCTACTGATTCTGGGAATGGGAAAATTGGGGGGAGGGGAACTTAATTTTTCCTCTGATATCGACCTGATTTTTGCCTGGCCGGAAAATGGGGTAACGCAAGGAGGGCGGCGTGAGTGGGATAATGCCCAATTTTTTATGCGCATGGGTCAGAGGCTGATTAAATTACTCGACCAACCCACTATTGACGGTTTTGTTTATCGCGTCGATATGCGCTTACGGCCCTTTGGCGATAGTGGCCCACTGGTAATGAGTTTTGCGGCACTTGAGGATTACTATCAAGAGCAAGGCCGTGAGTGGGAACGCTATGCGATGGTGAAGGCGCGGTTAATGGGTGAGGAACAATCGTCTTATCACGAGTCGTTACGACAATTATTCCGGCCGTTTATTTATCGACGTTATATCGATTTCAGTGCCATCCAATCGCTGCGCACGATGAAAGGTAAAATTCATCGAGAAGTAAGGCGGCGCGGACTGAAGAATAATATCAAGCTTGGGGCCGGTGGCATCCGCGAGTGCGAGTTTATCGTACAGGTTTTTCAGTTAATTCGCGGTGGGCGAGAACGCAGCTTACAAAGTCAGTCTTTTCTAGAGGCGCTAACATCAATAGCGACTCTGGGCCTACTCCCTACCGAACAAGCGCAAGCCCTACATTCCGGCTACCTTTTCCTGCGGCGTATCGAAAATTTACTACAGAGCATTGGCGATCAACAAACTCAAACCTTGCCCGAAGACGACCTAAATCGGCAACGATTAGCTTGGGCGATGGGACGAGAACAGTGGCCTGACTTGGTTATAGACCTAGAGCAGGTAATGGGCGTGATACATGCCATCTTTGTCGAACTGATTGGTGAAGAAGAGTCATCGCCGGAGCAGCCAGAAAACCATTACCAACATTTATGGCTGGAAGCACCGGACCCCGAGGAGCTAGCGTTATTAACGCCACAACTGAGTGCAGACCAGCAGCAACAGCTACTCGCCTCGCTACAGCATTTTCAACACGATATAAATCGGCGTACAGTGGGCCCGCGCGGGCGTCAGGCGCTCGACCAATTGCTCCCGGTTATCTTAGCGCACGTCTGTCCACGCCTCGATGCCGCGGTGACGTTCTCTCGTCTCGCCGAAGTCTTACTCAGCGTCGCTAGCCGCAGCACCTATCTGGAACTCTTTATTCAATATCCCGGCGCGCTGCATCACTTAGTTCGACTATGCGCGGCGTCGCCGATGGTCGCGACTCAACTTGCTCGTCACCCGTTGCTGCTTGATGAGTTGCTCGATCCGCAAACACTCTATCAACCCGCACCTAACAATAGTTATCGCGAAGAGTTGCGCGAGTACCTGTTGCGTATTCCTCAAGAAGATGAAGAGCAACAGGTGGAGGCACTGCGCCAGTTTAAACTCACCCAACAGTTACGGATCGCTGCTGCCGATATAGCCGGGACCTTACCGGTGATGAAAGTCAGTGACCATCTAACCTGGTTGGCAGAAGCGCTGCTAGAGGTAGTGGTATGGCAGGCATGGCAGCTGATGGTACAACGCTATGGCCGACCCAACCATCTTACCGAGCAACAGGGGCCGGGGTTCGCCGTGGTGGGATATGGCAAGTTAGGCGGCTGGGAGCTTGGGTATCGATCCGATCTCGACCTAGTCTTTTTACACGACTGCCCGCCGGATGCGGTGACGACGGGGGAGCGCAGCATTGAAGGCCGTCAATTCTATTTGAAGATGGCTCAGCGTATTATTCATCTGTTTAGCACCCGTACCGCATCCGGTATTTTATATGAGGTGGATGCGCGGTTACGACCTTCTGGCTCGGCGGGGATGCTGGTCACTACCTTTGAGGCCTTCGCGGATTATCAACGGCGAGAAGCGTGGACATGGGAGCATCAGGCCTTAGTCAGGGCGCGCACGGTAGTTGGCGATAGGGGATTAGACGAAAAATTCACGCAGATTAGGCAGGCTATCCTCTGCCAATCCCGTGACGATCACGCGCTCGCGACCGAGGTGATGCAGATGCGCGAGAAAATGCTAAAACACTTGGGTAATAAGCATCTGCCGATGTGGGACATCAAAGCGGATTTAGGCGGGATCACCGATATTGAATTTCTGGCGCAGTATTGGGTGTTACGCTTTGCCGCTGACTATCCTGACCTGACGCGTTGGACGGATAATGTGCGGATTTTCGATATTCTTGCACAGCGTTCATTATTGACCGAGCATCAGGCGCAAGCGCTGACGCATGCCTATATCACCCTGCGTGACACGCTGCACCACCTTGCGTTGCAAGGTGAGAATGGTGTGGTAGATAATAAAATGTTCCTTATCGAACGGGCTTTGACTCAGGATACTTGGCAGCAGTGGCTAAGCCGCGAGTAGGTAAGCGTTGATACCCGCGCCAATATTCTAAACAGGCTGTGATATGATAGGCGCGAACTATTACATCAATCTAGCTTGGAGTTGCTGGCATGAAGGTTTCACTGCCTGAATTTAATCGTGCAGGAGTATTAGTGATTGGCGATGTAATGCTAGATCGCTATTGGTATGGGCCGACACAACGGATCTCCCCGGAAGCACCTGTTCCTGTCGTTAAAGTTGACGAGGTGGAGCAACGTCCGGGAGGGGCGGCCAATGTTGCGATGAATATCGCCTCGCTCGGCGCAGCATCACGGATCATCGGCTTAACCGGCGAGGACGAAGCGGCGCAACAGCTACAGACGGCGCTGACCGAAGTAGGGGTGGATTGCCAGTTTGTTGCCTTAGCGACTCATCCAACCATTACCAAATTAAGAGTGTTATCGCGTAACCAGCAACTTATTCGTCTCGATTTCGAAGATGCCTTCGACCGGCAACACAGCGTGAAAATTGCTGAGCGTATGCCTCTTGCCCTCAATAATATCGGTGCGGTAGTGTTATCCGATTATGCCAAGGGTGCCTTAGCCGACATTCAGCCGCTAATTACTCAAGCGAGAGCCGCGGGTATTCCAGTATTAATCGATCCGAAAGGTCACGATTTTATGCGTTATCGCGGCGCAACATTACTCACGCCGAACCTCTCGGAATTTGAAGCAGTAGTCGGTAAGTGCCACTCAGAAGCGCAGCTGGTCGAAAAAGGGATGGATCTGCTGGAAAAGTGTCAGCTCGACGCCCTTCTCGTGACGCGCTCAGAACAGGGCATGACACTGCTACAGCCGGACCGCGCCCCCGTTCATCTGCCGACCCAAGCCCAAGAAGTCTTCGATGTAACCGGGGCAGGTGATACCGTGATTGGCGTGCTTGCCGCATCGATAGCCAATGGCTGTAGTCTTGAAGAGGCCAGTTTCCTAGCGAATACGGCGGCAGGGATCGTGGTAGGTAAGCTCGGCACGTCGACGGTCACGCCGATCGAGCTTGAAAACGCCTTACATGCTCGCCCCGAAGAGGGCTTTGGTATTATGACCAAGGCAACGTTGCAGCGAGCGCTTAGCGCGGCGCGTCAGCGTGGTGAAAAGATTGTAATGACCAATGGCTGCTTCGATATCCTCCACGCCGGCCATGTCTCCTATTTAAGTCATGCTCGTAAATTAGGCGATCGGCTGATAGTTGCCGTTAATAGTGACGCTTCTACCGCCCGACTTAAGGGACCGACTCGCCCAATAAACCAGCTTGAGAATCGCATGATTGTCCTAGGTGCATTGGGTGCCGTCGATTGGGTTATTCCCTTTGAGGAAGATACGCCGCAACAATTGATTGCCGAGCTATTACCAGATCTATTAGTGAAAGGGGGGGATTACCGCCCGGAAGAGGTAGCAGGTGGAGAAGAGGTTATCGCGAACGGTGGCGAGGTGCGCATCCTGAATTTCGAAGAAGGCTTATCGACAACGAACATCATCAAGAAAATCTCACAACCCTGATGCGGGTTATTCACGTCGCTCGGCGAGAGCGACGTGAAAAATATTAGTCTTTCTTTACTTCCGGTATAATCGGGGTTTCGCTGGAAACCTCAGCGGGACTCACTTCTTGCGGCTCACTACCTGCCGCTTGCTTGCCTTCGAGCGCATCAAGACGCTTTTCGAGTAAAGCCAGCTTTTCGCGTGTACGCACTAATACCTGGGTCTGTACATCGAATTCGTCGCGGTTAACCAACTCCATACGACTGAGCTGGGCTTGAAGTACCTGACGGATCTTCTTCTCGACATCGTCGCCAAGATTACGGATGCCTTGTGGTAAAGAGTCTTGAACTTGGCGGGCAATCTGTTCAATTTTTTTTGCGTCAATCATAATTATTTCCTGAGGTTAACGCCGGAGTAACAATGACACTTCGGGCGTGCAGGCAGTAAGTGATTTAAGTGTAATCGCTAATCTCTTAAGGATAAACCTAATTTCTGCACATGAAATGACAATTTTAGCAATTAGCGTTCATTGCGTAATAATTATTTTGCCGATATAGTGATTAAGCTTATTCTCAGGGCGGGGCGCAATTCCCCACCGGCGGTAAATCAGACTCTCTGAAAGCCCGCGAGCGCTTTATCCTGTTGGGATAAAGGTCAGCAGATCCGGTGTAAATCCGGGGCCGACGGTAATAGTCCGGACGGGAGAGGGTAAAGATACTGTTCCGATCACTTCGATCTCTGCTGTATTACTACGTCTAACGACGTCACTCCTATGCCCTGATTCTGGTAATTTTATTAATATATATAGGATTTTTTACCATGAATCAGAACACACTTTTATCTGAATTCGGCACGCCAGAACAGCGTGTAGAATCTGCTTTACAGGCACTTCGTGAACAACGAGGTGTGATGGTCTTAGATCACGAAGACCGTGAAAATGAAGCCGATATGATTTTCGCCGCCGAGACGATGACCGTCGAACAGATGGCTCTTACCATCCGTCATGGTAGTGGCATCGTCTGCTTATGTATCACCGAGCAACGTCGCCAGCAATTGGCCTTGCCGATGATGGTCGAGAATAACTCCAGTGCTTATGGCACAGGTTTTACCGTAACCATCGAGGCTGCGCAAGGCGTGACTACGGGTGTTTCTGCTGCAGATCGGCTGACAACGGTGCGTGCAGCGATAGCTGAACATGCCGTGGCCGATGATCTCAACCGTCCCGGTCATGTCTTCCCACTGCGTGCGCGCGAAGGTGGGGTGCTGACTCGTGGCGGACATACCGAGGCGACGATCGATCTGGTCAGATTAGCAGGCTTCTCACCTACGGGCGTATTATGTGAGCTGACTAACGATGACGGGACGATGGCCCGTGCACCCGAGGCGATTATTTTTGCTAAGCAGCATAATATGCCGGTCGTGACCATCGACGATCTCGTCGCTTGGCGTCAACGTTATGATCAACAGAAAGCGGTATAAACCCTACGCTTAATGTTTATCGCTATCGGCTCTCCGCTAAGTTTTAGCCTCGAGCCGGTAGCATAAGCCGCGTTCAGTTGAGCCTCGATATCCCTCGAATAATATCCTCGCGAGTGACGGGGGCAAGTAGATAATCGAGCCCGCCATCTAATAAAAACATGATGGTAATAAAAATAATAAAACTGAAGAAAAGATAGTTATTAATCATCATATCCCTAATGATTATTTTCTTTTGTTTCAGCGGTAATTTTTTTATAAAATGAAACTCGTCTGCAGATATTCTCCTTAACCAACGTTGAGTAGAGTCGTAATTTTTTATTTTCAGTAACTTTCTATACACTCCGGGTCGTGATCGTGTCCAGTATTTCAGAGGAAAATTTTCCTGCCAGTAGAAGATAGGATATCTCCCAAATCTCTTATGATAAGATTCATCTAGCTCTTTATAAAAACTCTCTCTTTTTTTATCCAATATATCGAAAGTGACAACTACCGATATAAAGGAGATACCTATTAGTATCTTACTTAGACTCATCTTGATTCTCGATAACACTATATAAAATATCACCTGTGGATTCTCCGAAATAAGCACCTACTTCTGCGCCGATTATGCTTAATCCGAGAAAGCAACCCATAGAACTCCAAGGACCTGTAAGAGTCATTGCCACACAGAGCGATGCTCCTTTGGCTGCTCCGGCTATTCCCCCTGCCAACCCTCCTGTAAACTTTCCTATCTCTCTAAATTTGGCCCGCTTACATTCATTCTCCCTGCCTATCGAGCAGGCATGATAAATTTCGTTCGCTGAATTAATCGCGCTAAACGCAATACCGACATAACCTGCAGTTTTCATTATACCGATTAACTTACCGGCTTTTTTTAGATGCGTTGCATAGCCAGGAATATCAGTAATACCCGATGTTTTCCAATGATGAACAATAGATTTGGAAGAAAGACGTAACGCTGATTTTATTTTTACATCTTGCGGAAGATTTAACACTTGGCGTAAAAATGACTTCTTAAGTAGAGTATCAAGCTCCGAAAAAAGAGCTCCTCGACGTAAGTAATAAGCCTCACCACCCAGTGCAGCATTCCCCACATAGGTAGATTTATAGAGTTGATCGATTTGATTTAAGATGTTGTTGATTCTGCTGAAATAGACTTCACCAGCCGTACCCGCTATCCCGACGCCTTGTGAACCGATTGATAAAAAATTTGAGAGAGTGGCATAATTATTAAGAAAAAAGTCACTATTGACACCCTCTTTATCAACCACTTCTAGCGTAAGTTGGGCTGTCTTTTGTGCCGATATCAACTGAGAAATTTCTTTCTCATAAGGGGAGTCAGGATCGGCAAGGAGTAAAATATTCCCTGCTTTGATGTGTTTATCACTTGGACCGTTTAATTTTCTAAATAACTCGATGGCTTTAAAAGGAGACTCGGTTGTAAATATCTCACTTTCTAATTGGTGTAAGGGTGCGTCACTTTTTACAATAGTAAAACCGAGCGTTTCTCTCTTCTCTATTAATGGATTACCATTAATTATCTTAACGCGAGCACTAGAATTTCCATCATCGTTAAAGGTGATGGTACAGAATAACTCCTTAATATTGATCAGAGTAGTACAGCGTACGTGCAGGGAGATACTGCTTGGGCGTATAGAACAAGCCCCCACGGAAAAACAAGAGCTTCCATCGGAAAATGTTTGGTCGCTTCCCCAATAACCTAGGTCGTCGTCGACCTCATCTTCTTCTCCATCTGTCCTGACCCACTCACAGAACTTAGTAAAGTAAGAGAAGGAGTCAGCGCTATAACCGGAAACACTTACTCCATAGTCTTTACACTCGCCGTAAAGAGAGTGCTCAGTATAGATTTTTAATACAATATCATCGCTATCGACCGCAGACGCGGTACTCGAGAAAGCTAGAGCTATGGAGGCCCTATGGCTCGCTAGTTCAATACTGAGAGTGGGAGGGGAATCGTTGAATTCGTCGGGTTTATGATCAATGAACGACGCATCAGTGACTAAGGTCGTCGCGTAGCTGAGTGACTGACTCTCTCGCTCAAAATGACTATATTGATTGAAGTCACCGTAATTTTGGTCAGCGTCATAGTGGGCATCAAAAGAATCTTCTAATTCTTTTTCAATTTTATCTCGCTCAGAAATAAGCGCTGTAAGAGTTTCTTTTAATATTGCCAACTCTTCCGTATATCTTGGTGAGTCATGATCGTTTTTCTGAAACTCATCAATGCTATAATTTACATCAAATATCTTATTACTGATTTTCTGGCATTGATCACGTGCTTTATTTTCGTTAAAGAAGTAGGTCGAGATATTGATGTCGAATCCTACGATCCCCTTATTGTTTGGATCCAGAATCGGTCTTTTAGTCATGTCCATAATCACTCCTTGATTGCCTTCCTCTTTTACCATTTGACGACAGAGTATTATGTTAATGAGATCTCAAATTAATACTCCGGCGTGCTCAGCGTCGTCGATACGTAAAAGGCGACCGATATTCAAATTTTTTGAAAATGATCATCATGGCTCGCTAGGTGTGTTTTTTATCCAGCAGCGTATCCTTGGCATAAATTCTTGTGAGAAGAGGAGTTATCATGACTCAACGTATGCCTGCACTGTTCCTAGGACACGGTAACCCGATGCACGCCATTCAAGAGAACCGTTATACCGAGGTCTGGCGCCAACTGGGTGAACAGTTACCTCGCCCCAAAGCCATCTTAGCGATCTCGGCACATTGGATAACCGAAGGTACGGCGGTGACGGCAATGGATCGGCCGAAAACGATCCACGACTTTGGCCGTTTTCCACAGGCGCTATTTGATGTTCGCTATCCGGCCCCAGGGGATCCGCAGCTAGCGCAATCGATCAAACAGCGTTTAGCCTCGTCAAATGTGACACTCGATCAACACTGGGGTTTAGATCATGGTACTTGGGGAGTTTTAGTGAAAATGTATCCTGAGGCAGATATCCCCGTTGTTCAACTGAGTTTGGATGCGGCCTTATCAGCCGAAGAACATTACCAGCTGGGCAAACAACTTTCTGCACTGCGCGATGAGGGGATCTTACTGCTCGCCAGCGGCAATACTGTGCATAACCTAGCGATGGCGCGTTGGGGGGAGCAAGGAAATATCTATCCGTGGGCGGAGGCGTTTGATGGCTTGGTTAAAGAGGCGTTAAATTCTGCGACAGAGGATAGTCATCATCCACTCGTCGATTATCAGCAACTGCCCGATGCACAATTGGCTAACCCGACGCCTGAACATTTCCTCCCCCTATTATATATTATTGGGGCTGCACGGGCTGACGATACCCTTACTGTACCCGTTAGCGGAATGGATATGGGTAGTATTAGTATGACCAGTGTCTTAGTACAGTAATGAGGTGTCGATCAACGTTGGCAAGCCATTAATAGTCTTGCCAACGTTTTAATCAGTTATCCGCGAAAGGGATTACCTGATTGTGTTGTTGCGGACGAACTCACCGTTGAAGAGTGTGTCACTGGAGCAGCTGAACGTAGCGACGCTTGTTGCGTCTGCACAGGCGCAACGCCATCGGCACGATTATCTTGGACTGGATTATCCGGGGCAACGGCTTGCGGCGAGGTTGAAACGTCCTTGCCTAGGGTACTGTTAAGCGCGGTGATATCTTGCTCGTTAAGGGTGCCCAACGCGTATTTGATATTGATTTGGTTAATCAGATAGCCATAACGTGCATCGGAAAGCTGTTGCTTAGCATTGTACAGCGTGGTGGTGGCATCCAATACATCGACGATGGTACGGGTACCTACTTGGTAACCGGCTTCCATTGCATCTAATGAGCTCTGCGCGGAGACTACGGCCTGGCGGTAAGCATCGATGCTACTGATCGAGGCATTCACGTTGTTAAATGATGAGCGAACGGTTTGCACGGCTGAGCGGTGCGCACTTTCTAACTTTTCACTAGAACTCACAAAGCTATACTCAGCTTGTTTCACCTGCGAGGTCACCGAACCCCCACTATACAGCGGGATAGACAAGCTTACGCCTACTTGATTATTGCCACCAATAGAGTCTTGCGTGGTGGTAGTCGTGTGGGCGCGATAACCGTTATATTTGGTATTGGTCAGACCGGTTGAGGCATTGAGGCTCAAGGTCGGCATATGACCGGTTTCGTAATAACGAATTTGCTCGCGCGCTAAGTCTTTAGAAAGACGTGCGGAAAGCAAAGAAAGGTTATGGTTTTCAGCTTTAGTCAGTAGCGCATCGATCGGCTGTGGTCTTTCGGTTCTAAAACGATTGATATCGAGAGAGGAAAGGGAGAAGTAGCTATTGCCTGTTACCTGACGCAAGGCCTCCATTTTATTGTCGATATCATTACGCGCAGTGACTTCGCTCGCCAGTACGCTATCGTATTGCGCACGCGCATTCTGGACATCGGTAATTGCTACTAAACCAACATTAAAGCGCTGGGTAGTTTGGTCCAATTCGCGGTAGATCGATTGTTTCTGCGCTTCAACGTAGGAGAGCGTATCAATCGCATTTAACACATTAAAGTAAGCGGTAGCCGTATTTAAAATCAGATCTTGTTGCGCGACTTGGTAAGTCACATCTTGAATACCGGCGGTCTTCTCTTGCAGAGTCAGTGCACGCCACTTCGACATATCGAAAATGGTCTGACTTAATTGTAACGAACCGCTCCAAGCATTAGAACGCACGCCACTGTTATCACGGTAGCCGCTGTTAAAGGCGTAATCGCCACCAAGGCCTAGCTGTGGCAGCAATGGGCTACGGGATTCATTAATTTTCTCAAACGCAGCATCACGATCAGCCGCTGCACTACGTAAATCAGGATTGGTATCACGTGCTTGTTGATAAACTTGTAATAAGTTCTCGGCATGGCCCAGATTACTGAAGCCAGCTAAGCTCAGACCAACGAGTACGGGGAGCAATTTTTTCATTTGCGTTCCTTTGTGTTGCAGCGAAATTGCAAAAATAAAGTTGTCAGGTCGAAAAATATGTCGAATTGTACCAGACAGACAGAATGAAATAAGTTGGCTGAACGTGCCTTAAACGGCGCATTAGCGTAAAATATTGCCTGAATAGCGCAGTTTTTTAGTGAAAATCGTCTTAGGTCGTTGGAACAACCCTATATCCGAGGTCTATTATATGTGCAAAAAGACAAAATCTCCCACCCAATTTACACGCGACGATGTTGAAATTTTGCACGAAGCACCCATGTATAAGGGATTCTTTTCAATAGTTAAATATCGTTTTCGTCATCGGCTCTATGCCGGAGGGATGAGTAAGCCTGTTGAACGCGAGGTATTTCAACGAGGCAAGGCGGTGGTTTTATTGCCCTATGACCCAGTTCGTGACGAAGTCGTGCTTATCGAACAAATTCGTATCCCTGCCTTAGAGAGCGGCAAAACACCTTGGTTACTAGAACTAGTAGCAGGCATCTGTGAACCAGGGGAGTCCAATGAGGCTGTCGCGCGGCGAGAGGCTAAAGAAGAAGCAGGGGTAGAGGTGGGGCGCATGAAGCCCCTACTGAGCTATCTATCCAGTCCCGGAGGAAGCAGCGAGCGATTAGCTGTTTTCATCGGTGAGGTTGATGCAACAAAAGCAGAAGGGAATCATGGGTTAGCGAGTGAGAATGAAGATATCTTAGTCAGAGTCGTCAGTCGAGAGCTTGCTTATCAGTGGGTCGAATCAGGTATCATCGATAATGCAGCGTCGATTATCGCGCTGCAGTGGCTCGCCCTGCATCATGAGCAAATACGTAATGAGTGGTTATCTCCATGAAACAGCAATACATCCCAAATTTTCCGGAAATGATGCGCCTCAACGAAACCAATTATGCGCAATTACGCAGGTTAATCCCTAAAGAAGAGGTCAGCGGCGCAGCGCTGACTTATCAAGTTAACGGTATCCAGTATCAAGTCGTTATCGAAGAGTCTACGCGCTACACCACTAAAGTGATGATTAAACAAGTCGCACCAGTGGTGAGCTACTGGCAATTACCGTCGATGTCGGTCAGGTTATATCATGACGCAATGGTTGCAGAAGTGTGTTCAACACAACAGATCTATCGCTTCAAAGCACGCTATGATTATCCGAATCGTAAACTGCATCAACGCGATGAAAAGCATCAAATTAATCAGTTTCTTTCTGAATGGTTACGTTATTGTCTGGTACAAGGTGTCATGGCGACGCCGTTGACTGAGATGTGAAACAATAGTGATTCCACAGCTGAAAAAAGGTGAGTTTTAGTGAATTCTTTAGTGCCAGAGATCGCTGATAATCAATGCATTCGACTGCTACAACTCACTGACATGCATCTGTTTAAAACTCAACAGGAAAGTCTCCTTGGGGTTAACACATGGCAAAGCTATCAAGCTGTTCTCAATGCGGTGCTGGCTGAGCGGCGTGATTTTGATTTAGTCCTCGCCACCGGGGATCTCGCTCAAGACCACAGCCCCGAAGCTTACCGTACCTTTGCCACAGGGATCCGTCAGCTAGACCGGCCCTGCGTCTGGTTACCCGGAAATCATGATTTTCAGCCCGCGATGGTAAATATGCTGGCCGACGAGGGAGTCTGTGAGCAAAAATCTGTCTTACTAGGTGAAAACTGGCAGCTTTTATTGCTCGATAGTCAAGTACATGGCGTGCCACATGGCCTATTAAGTGACTACCAATTACAGTGGTTGCACGATGCCCTCGCGCGCCACCCCCATCGTCACACGATCGTTTTTCTTCACCATCATCCCACGCCTTCAGGTTGCAGCTGGTTAGATACGCATAGTTTACGTAACCCTCATCAGCTAGCGGAAGTATTACAGCCTTATCCTCTGGCGAAAACGCTCGTCTGCGGTCATATCCACCAAGAGATGGATACGGTGTGGCTCGGACGACGAGTACTGTCTACGCCGTCGACCTGTGTGCAGTTTCGACCACAATGTAGCGGATTTACGATAGATAACGTGTCACCTGGATGGCGGTGGCTTGAACTCGGCCCTAACGGCGAAATTCATACAGAGGTACGGCGTCTGCCGGACACTCAATTTCAACCCGATTTCCATTCGGAAGGCTACTAGCGATGGCAACATTGTTATATCTGCACGGTTTTAACAGTTCACCACGATCGGGAAAAGCGACGCTATTCTCGCAGTGGCTCGGTGAGCATGCCCCCGAAATCGCCTTGTCGATCCCAGCTCTGCCTGCAACGCCTGAAAATATCGCCGAGTTTCTCGAGGCTCAATTGACACAATGTAAAGAGCCTCCTGTTGGAATTGTGGGGTCATCACTAGGCGGGTATTATGCGACGTGGTTGTCGCAGCGTTACCATGTTCCGGCAGTTGTTATCAATCCTGCAGTGAGGCCTTTCGAGCTATTATTGAATTTTTTAGGTGATAATCAGAATCCCTACACCGGACAAAAATATGTGTTAGAGTCTCGCCATATAGACGATTTAAAGACGCTACAGGTAGCGTCTTTAGTCGAGCCTGAATTGCTGTGGTTACTCCAACAGACGGGTGATGAGGTGTTAGACTACACCGAAGCCGTCACTTACTATTCAGCCTGCCACCAGACGGTTGAACCAGGAGGGAATCATGCTTTCCTCTCCATTGAGCGCCACTTTCCAGCAATAATCGAATTTCTTGGTTTAACGCGTTGTTAACCACTCACACTGTATAAACGAAAGAAGATAATGACTCAATCAAGCTATAATGCCGCCGATATCGAGGTCCTCACCGGCCTTGAACCCGTACGACGTCGTCCCGGTATGTATACCGATACTGTTCGACCTAACCACTTAGCACAAGAAGTGATCGACAATAGTATCGATGAAGCGTTAGCAGGGCACGCTAAGCGTGTTGAGGTCATTCTTCATGCCGATCAATCGCTGGAAGTGATTGATGATGGGCGAGGAATGCCTGTCGATATTCACCCCGAAGAAGGAGTCCCGGCGGTGGAGCTTATTTTCTGCCGTCTCCATGCTGGGGGAAAATTCTCTAATAAGAACTATCAGTTCTCCGGTGGTCTACACGGCGTTGGGATCTCCGTCGTCAACGCTTTATCGACGCGAGTCGAAGTCACGGTAAAACGAGGCGGCGAAGTCTATGATATGGCCTTTGAGAATGGCGATAAGGTGCAGGACCTCACCTTGACCGGTACGGTCGGTCGCCGTAATACAGGGACGCGTGTACGCTTCTGGCCTGACGGGCATTTTTTCGATACCTCAAAATTTTCGGTAAGTCGCCTCAGTCATCTCTTGAAAGCCAAGGCGGTACTCTGCCCAGGTGTTGAAATCATCTTCAAAGATCACGTGAACGATACCGAACAGCGCTGGTGTTACCAAGATGGGTTAACGGATTATCTGCGCGAAGCGGTCAATGGATTGCCGACACTCCCCGAAGATCCGTTTGTTGGTGTGTTCGCGGGTGAAACGGAGGCGGTCGATTGGGCGCTGCTCTGGTTACCCGAGGGGGGAGAGCTACTGACCGAAAGTTATGTCAACTTGATCCCGACCATGCAAGGTGGAACTCACGTTAATGGTTTACGTCAGGGCCTATTAGACGCCATGCGTAATTTCTGCGAGTACCGCAATATCCTGCCGCGTGGCGTTAAGCTCTCAGCGGAAGATATTTGGGATCGTTGTGCGTATGTGCTGTCAGTAAAAATGCAAGATCCGCAATTTGCTGGGCAGACAAAAGAGCGTTTGTCATCGCGTCAATCGGCAGGTTTTGTCGCCAATGTCGTGAAAGATGCCTTTAGCTTGTGGCTAAACCAAAATGTACAACTCGCTGAGCAACTGGCTGAGTTAGCTATTGCCAGCGCCCAACGACGCTTGCGCGCCGCAAAAAAGGTCGTGCGTAAGAAGTTGACGAGTGGACCCGCGCTACCCGGTAAATTGGCGGATTGTACTGCGCAGGATCTATCTCGTACCGAACTCTTTTTAGTTGAGGGTGACTCTGCGGGCGGATCGGCGAAACAGGCGCGTGAACGTGAGTTCCAAGCCATCATGCCGCTTAAAGGAAAGATCCTTAATACGTGGGAAGTTTCTTCTGATGAAGTGTTAGGGTCACAAGAGGTCCACGATATCTCTGTCGCAATTGGTATCGATCCGGACAGCGAGGATCTCAGCCAGCTACGCTACGGTAAAGTCTGTATATTAGCGGATGCCGATTCCGATGGCCTCCACATTGCCACACTACTGTGCGCGCTATTTGTTAAGCATTTTCGTAACTTAGTCCGCAACGGCCATGTCTACGTTGCTATGCCGCCGCTTTATCGTATCGATCTGGGTAAAGAAGTGCATTACGCGCTAGATGACGAAGAGAAAGCGGTGATCATCGATAAACTTAGCCGCAAGCGTGGAAAAATCAGTGTTCAACGCTTTAAGGGACTGGGTGAGATGAACCCTTCGCAACTACGTGAGACAACGCTCGATCCCAATACTCGCCGTTTGGTTCAGCTTACGATAAGCGACGAGGATGAGGCCGAAACGCTGCGTGTTATGGATATGCTGCTCGCGAAAAAACGCTCGGAAGATCGCCGTAATTGGCTGCAGCAACAGGGCGACCAGGTTGAAATAGAACTCTGATCGCCGCTAAGGCTACGCCTGGCCGAATAGAGCGGTCAGGTGTTTGCGGTAGTCATTAATATAGGTCGGAACATCCGGTCGTTTAATGACATCGTTGCAGATAAAGGTAGGGTGTGCGCTCATCCCCAAAAACTGGAACGCCTTATGCGTATGCAGATAAACGCCATCGACGCCGACACCCTCAAAAAATTGTTCTTTATCGGTAAAGGCTTGCAACGGCGCATTCCAAGTTAGGGACAGTAGGTATTTTTTACCTTGGAGCAGGCCACCTGAACCATACTGTTTTTCACCATCCGCGCGGCTACGCCCATCATTGGCATACAGACGGCCATGACCAATGGTGAACACTTCATCAATATATTTCTTTACTGTCCATGGCTCGCCCATCCACCAGCCGGGCATTTGTAGGATCAGGCTATCGGCAGCAAGAAAGTGTTCAATCTCCTGTTCAATACTGTAGTCGTCGGTGACACAGGTCTTAGTGACTTGATGACCAAGCGTCGTCAGTGTTTCTACAGCGGTTGTCGCTAAGGTGTGGTTAAGTTCACCTTGTGAGTGGCCGAAGGCCGTGCCGCCATCAATGATATGGATATGACTCATCAATAATTACCCAGTTAAATGTTTTAAAAAGAGAGACGGAAAGTATGACTGATATTTCCGTAAAAAATTAACGCGCCATGCGATCACAAGCTCGCATTGAAACAGAGTTGTTGTGACTAACGATGGCTAATAAGGTACTATCGCGAACAAATAATCCCGCCAGAAACAGATATCCCGGGAGTGAAGTGAGGAATAATTCATGAGTGTCATCACGCAGGACGGTGTTGAGCGCCGTGCACTACACGAGTTTACTGAGAATTCTTATCTCAACTATTCGATGTACGTCATTATGGATCGCGCATTGCCTTATATTGGCGATGGGCTTAAACCCGTGCAGCGTCGCATTATTTATGCGATGTCGGAGCTGGGGCTTAATGCTAGCGCAAAATTTAAAAAGTCAGCGCGTACCGTCGGTGATGTGCTCGGTAAGTACCACCCACACGGTGACAGTGCATGTTACGAAGCCATGGTGCTGATGGCGCAACCCTTCTCTTATCGTTATCCATTAATCGATGGACAAGGGAACTGGGGGGCGCCGGATGATCCTAAATCCTTCGCGGCCATGCGTTATACCGAATCTCGCCTCTCCAAATATGCGCAAACGCTGTTAGCGGAGTTAGGGCAGGGGACCGTTGACTTCATTCCAAACTTCGATGGCACATTGGAACAGCCGAAGATGCTGCCCGCGCGGTTGCCGAATATTCTACTGAACGGAACGACAGGTATTGCGGTAGGGATGGCCACAGATATCCCGCCGCATAACCTGCGCGAAGTCGCGCAGGCGACGATTGCGTTGATCGATAAACCCGAAACCTCTCTCGAAACGCTTTTAGATATCGTTCAAGGGCCGGATTTTCCGACGGAAGCTGAGATAATCACCCCGCGTAAAGAGATCCGTAAAATCTATGAAACGGGACGTGGCAGTATTCGCCAGCGTGCGGTATGGCAGCTGGAAGACGGAGAAATTGTCGTCACGGCTCTTCCTCATCAAGCCTCTGGTTCCAAAGTCTTGGAGCAGATCGCGACCCAAATGCGCAATAAGAAGCTGCCAATGGTCGAGGATCTTCGCGATGAGTCCGATCACCAAAGTCCAACTCGTATTGTCATCGTCCCGCGCTCGAACCGTGTCGATAGTGAAGCCTTGATGAATCATCTCTTCGCGACGACGGATCTGGAAAAGAGCTATCGCGTTAACCTCAACATGATCGGGCTCGATAACCGTCCGGCAGTGAAGAACCTGCGTGAGATCCTAAGCGAATGGTTAACCTATCGTCGCGATACGGTTCGTCGCCGCCTCTCGTATCGCTTAGAAAAAGTATTGAATCGATTACATATTTTAGAAGGCCTGCTGGTGGCGTTCTTGAATATCGACGAAGTCATTGAAATTATTCGTCAACAAGATGAGCCGAAACCCGCACTCATCGCCCGTTTCGGGCTAAGTGAGACGCAGGCGGAAGCGATTCTCGAATTAAAATTACGCCATCTTGCTAAGCTGGAAGAGGTGAAAATCCGTGGCGAGCAACAAGAGTTAGAAAAAGAGCGTGATGAGCTACAAGCATTGTTAGCCTCAGAGCGTAAAATGAGTAATTTGTTGAAGAGAGAGCTCCAAGCCGACGCCAAGCTATACGGCGACGACCGCCGCTCGCCGCTGCAAGAACGCGCCGAAGCCAAAGCGATTAGCGAAACCGAACTGCTGCCTTCTGAACCGGTCACCGTTGTGCTATCACAAATGGGATGGATACGGGCGGCACGTGGTCACGATATCGATCCTACAGGGTTGAGCTATAAAGCGGGTGATAGCTATCTTGGCTCCGCTAAAGGCAAGAGTAATCAACCGGTCAATATCATTGACTCGACCGGACGTAGCTATACCTTAGATCCGAGCACGTTACCTTCTGCCCGAGGACAGGGAGAGCCGGTAACCGGAAAAATTACTCCTCCTCCTGGCGCGACGGTACAGCAGATCCTGATGGAGCCTGACGAGACCAAACTCCTCATGGCGTCGGATGCTGGGTATGGATTTATCTGTACCTTTGCAGACTTACACTCGCGGACCAAATCCGGTAAGGCCTTACTGACCTTGCCGGACCAAGCTAAAGTCATGGCGCCACAAGTGATCGACGACTCAAAAGATCAGCTTCTAGCGATTACTGAAGCGGGTAGAATGCTTATGTTCTCGGTCGATGACTTACCGCAACTCTCGAAAGGAAAAGGGAATAAAATTATTTCTATTCCGGGGGCTGACTTCGTGGCGGGTAAAGATAAGCTATTATGGCTGCTATTAATCAATAATCAGAGTACCGTTACCCTTTATGTCGGCAAACGTAAGCTGAAGCTACGTAGTGAAGAACTACAGAAATTTAAAGCTGAAAGGGGCCGTAAAGGGACGCTACTTCCGCGAGGTCTACAACGTATTGACCGTGTCGATATCGAATAGCCACCTTCCTCTTGAATGGGGCGTGTCGAAGTAGATAGCGAGGTTCAGTCTTTGCTTAACGCGCAGAAGGGACCAGGATTATTTGGATATATTATTAGGAGGAGGGAAGATACCCTCTTCCTCTTTTGAGGATGCTATGCTGTTACTATTACGTGCGATCTTGGTTGTCGTATACTCTATTGTCGTCTCCGTATTCGGGTGCCTATGGTGTTTGTTCTCACCGCGCAATCCGCGCCATGTTGCGACGTTTGCTCATCTATTCGGTAAACTCAGCTATCTTTTCGGGATCAAGCTCGAGCTGCGTAAGCCAGTAGGGATCGAGAAAGTAGGCAACGCTATCTATATTGCTAATCACCAAAATAATTACGATATGGTAACGGTGGCGAACATGGTACAAGCGCCGACCGTAACAGTAGGAAAGAAGAGCCTTGTATGGATCCCTTTTTTCGGCCAACTCTATTGGTTGACAGGAAACTTATTGATCGACCGCGACAATAAAGCGAAAGCGCATAACAGTATTAACCAAGTCGTGGACCAGCTAAAAGAAGGCAATGTCTCGTTCTGGATGTTTCCCGAAGGGACGCGTAGTCGTGGACGTGGATTGCTTCCGTTCAAAACGGGTGCTTTTCATGCAGCATTAGCCGCAGGAGTGCCTATCATCCCGATCGTGGTGTCTGATACTCATGACAAAATCAATCTCAATCGCCTTAAAAATGGGTTAGTGATTGTCGAAATGCTACCGCCGATCCATACCACCCCCTTTAAAGACCAATCAGCAAGAAAATTGACCAATCACTGCCGTGAAGTGATGCAGCAGAAGTTGGATGAGTTAAACGCTGAAGTTAAACGTCGCGAAGCTAACCACGTAAATTAATTACGCTACATGCCATTGCTTACTTGCTGCCATTTTGTTTAAGGTTGATTATTAATGTCCTTTACCCGACGCAAATTTATTCAGTTTTCAGCGGCCGCGGCTGTTGGTCCTGCTTTACTACCGAAATCGGTATTTGCTGCAGACAATGAGGGGAGTAATCCTCTTTATATTCCGCCGTTGATTGAGTCGCGTCGCGGTCAACCGATATTTTTAATGATGCAAGAGGCGCACTGGGCATTTAACGGGCGTAATCAGGCCGACTGTATTGGCTTTAATGGCATGTATTTAGGCCCCACGGTCAAAGTCTGGAGCGGCGATGACGTTAAACTGATTTATAGTAATCGCTTAACGGAATCCGTATCGATGATGGTGGGCGGTTTGCATGTTCCGGGGCCATTGAGTGGCGGGGCGCCACGGTTAATCTCTTCAGAGGTCGACTGGTCACCTATCCTTCCTATTCGGCAACCCGCCGCAACGCTTTGGTATCACGCCAATACCTATCAACATGCCGGATCACAGGTCTATCGCGGGCTTGCGGGACTATGGTTGGTTGAAGACGAAGTGAGTAAGCAGCTCCCGCTCCCTAAACACTACGGTGTCGACGATATTCCTTTGATTATTCAAGATAAACGCTTGGATAATTTTGGTACACCGGTCTATGAGGACGAGTCCACGGCTTTCCTCGGTGATACGCTACTGATTAACGGTACGCAGAAGCCTTATTTCAATGCTTCTCGTGGGTGGGTGCGCCTACGATTACTCAATGCATCTAATGCACGGCGCTATATGCTGCAACTCAGCGATAATCGTCCTTTTACGGTTATCGCAGGGGATCAAGGCTTTATGTCTTCGCCAGTTAGCACTACGCAGCTCTCCTTAGCGCCAGGTGAGCGACGCGAGGTATTGATCGATCTCTCCGATGGACATAACGTCTCGATTAGCGCCGGGACTGAGGCCACGATTATGGAAAGGATCCGCGGCATATTTGAACCCTCAACCGTATTAACCTCTACGCTCGTCTTGACCCTGCGGCCCACTGGATTGCTGCCCTTAGTCACTGATAGCGTTCCGACCTCCCTCGTGACAGCGCTTGAAACCGGAATGACAAGCCAGACTCGACATATACGGCTAAATGATTCGCCAGCTGGGGTTAACGATAAAGCCTGGGATATGACGCGTGTCGATACGACGGTTCAGCAGGGAAGTTTTGAACGCTGGACCATAGAGGCGGATCTTCCACAATCCTTCACAGTGCAAGGCGCGATGTTCTTAATCAAAAGCGTCAATGGTGCACCGCCAATGGTGGAAGATAGAGGCTGGAAAGATACCGTGTGGGTGGATGGTAACGTAGAATTACTGGTGACTTTTCCGCAGACCTCGTCGGCACATTTCCCGTTCATCTATGGAAGCCAGAATTTAGAGCTGTTCGATCAGGGGGCGGTAGGGCAACTACTCGTGCAGCCTTCTCAGGCGTCACTTAATAATTACTGATCCTAGCACCTCCCGGTCGGGAGGCGCTAGCAAGCACTTTATAATTTCTCGAAACTACCTGGTTCAGGGCCGAGGCGTTTGCCGCTATCTAACGTGGCAATCGCTTTCAGCTCTTCTTTTTCTAATTTAAAATCGAAGACGGCAAAGTTCTCGTCAATACGTTTAGGTGTAACGGATTTAGGAATAACGATAAGGCCGCTATCCAAGTGCCAACGAATGACGATCTGCGCTGGCGTTTTCTGATATTTCTCTGCGAGTTTTTGAATAATCGATTGATCGAAAACACCTTCGCCACCCTGTGCCAGTGGGCTCCACGACTCGGTATGGATCTTGTGCAGCGCATTCCAGGTATGCTGCTGACGCTGCTGAAATAACGGATGAAGCTCGATCTGGTTAACAACCGGCGTTACGCCTGTCTCTTTGATGATGCGCTCCAAGTGGGTTTCTTGAAAATTACAGACCCCAATACTTTTCACTAGCCCTTGACGTTGTAGATCGATCATACCTTCCCACGCCTTAACGTAGTTGTCCTGTTGTGGGCAAGGCCAGTGCATGAGATAGAGATCAACATAGTCGAGTTGTAATTTACCCAGACTTGTTTCTAACGCGCGTTGCCAGTCGGTTTGGTCGGAGTTCCACAGTTTAGTGGTGATAAAGATGTCATCCCGAGCAAGAGAAGTATCTTGTAGAGCCTGACCGACCCCTTCTTCATTCTTGTAGACGGCAGCGGTATCGATGGATCGATACCCGGTATTGAGAGCGTGGTTGACGGCTTCTCGAGTTTGTTCAATCGAGGCTTGCCAGACACCCAAGCCGAGTTGCGGCATGGTACGACCATCGTGTAGCGTGACATTAAGCTGTTCAGACATCTTAGGCCCCTTCTCTTGATCAAATAATGTAGATAATGAGCCTAAGTGTAGACAAAAACGGCAGGTTGTGAGAGCTCCCTACCATTTTAGGAGTGTTTACCCCATAACTTTTAAGCGATCGAAGCCCCGTTCTAAGTCGTCTATCAGATCTTGTGGGTGTTCTAACCCAATATGTAAACGAACTAGTGTTCCACTAAAATCAAGCTCCCCGACGGGGCGGATCGCTGCAATCTCTTCGGGCTGATTGGCGAGGATCAGTGATTCGAATCCTCCCCAGGAGTAAGCCATGCTGAAATGCTCGAAATGATCGAGATAGTCGGCAAGCGCTTGTGGGCTGAGCTTTTCTTCCAGGATAAAAGAGAATAACCCACTACATCCAGAAAAATCACGCTGCCAGAAGGCGTGGCCGGGAGATTCAGGCAGTGCTGGATGATTTACGCGGAAAACCTCTTCACGTAGGCTGAGCCACTGCGCAATCTCGATACTCGCCGCTTGGTGTTGGCGCAGTCGGACAGCGAGGGTACGTAATCCCCGTGCGGTAACGTAGGCCGTATCCGCGTCAACCATCTGTCCCATAAGATAAGAATTTTCGCGTAGTTGTGCTAAGCAGCGCTCATTTGCTACGGCGGTACCAATCATGGCATCAGAGTGTCCGACTAGATATTTGGTACCAGCCTGAATAGAAATATCCGCACCGGCTCCTAACGCATCGAATAAGATCCCCGCCGCCCAGGTATTATCGATGATAATCACCGCCTGTGGAGCGATACGCCGCACCGTAGCGATAATCGTCGGAATGTCTTGGACTTCCATGGTGATAGACGACGGTGATTCAAGAAACACAACACGTGTAGTTGGACGTAGCCATTGGGCAATTTCCTCACCGGACAGGGCGGGGAAATAGCTCGTTTCGACGTTAAGCTTTTTAAGGATATGCGTACAAAAGTCTTGAGTCGGTTCATAGACGGAGCCACTGACGACAATATGGTCACCGGCTTCGACGAAGGCGAGGATAGCATTAGCGACGGCCGCTGCGCCGCAAGGGTAGAGTACGCATCCAGCCCCTCCCTCAAGTTCGGTCATGGCATCTTGCAGTGCAAAGTGCGTTAAGGTACCGCGACGCCCGTAAAATAATTCACCTTTAGCCCGACCTGCGGTAGCCCGCTTTTTTTCCTCTACTGACGGGAATACAAGGGAGGAGGCTCTTTGTACAACACTATTCACTGCACCTTGGGTGTAGCGAGGTTTGCGTCCAGCGCTAATCAGAGTGGTTTCAAGATGATGTTTGTCCGACATGGAAGAGAGTCCTGAGCTGAAAGAATATGATTAGCGCCTAGAGTAGGCACAGTTTTCACAAAAGGGGAGGGTTTTCTTAGGTTAATCGGTGATAACGGTATACTTATTGCCTCTTAAAATTATCCACCGTATTTATGATTATAACTTCCTGTTTTAAGAGAACATTATTCGACACTATAATTTTCTATATGTAAATAGTAATGATAACTACTATCAATTGAATTTGCTTTTGGTATCATGTCCGCAATTGTTTTATGCAACAAGCTGAGGCTAGAGAATGAGTGTCGTAACTACTAATCTGATGCAAACAGATTTATCCGTGCTGGGCATGTACCAACATGCTGATATCGTCGTTAAAGTCGTGATGATAGGTTTACTCATCGCCTCGGTTGCGACTTGGGCGATTTTCTTTGCTAAGTACACTGAACTGAGTGCAGCTAAGCGTAGACTTAAGGCCGAGCAGCTCGCGTTAAAAGAGGCGCGTACATTAGAGGGTGCAGGGAAAATCGCCCAGAACTTCTCTAAAAACAGCCATGCAGCCTTACTCGTCGCGGAAGCCCTCGATGAGCGCATCCTCTCCGCACAGAGTGATGACCAAGGCGCGATTAAAGAACGTACGGTATTTAGACTCGAACGCCAAGTTGCACGTATCGGCCGTCATGCGAGCCGCAATAACGGTTTCTTAGCGACCATTGGTTCCGTTTCTCCTTTCATCGGGTTGTTCGGAACAGTGTGGGGAATCATGAATAGCTTTATAGGTATTGCTAAGACGCAAACCACTAACTTGGCGGTGGTTGCTCCGGGTATCGCAGAAGCGCTATTAGCGACAGCGGTGGGCCTAGTTGCGGCGATTCCAGCAGTTGTTATCTACAACGTATTCGCGCGTATGATCGCCGGTTATAAGGCCTCGCTGGGCGACAGCGCTGCACAGATTATTCTCTTACAAAGCCGCGATGCTGACCTACAAAATAGCGCTTATAAGCCAGTGACGCAGAACGGTTCTACTCAAAAACTACGTGTGGGTTAATTGTTATGGCAATGCGACTCAATGATGAAGTGGAAGGCGATGGTGAAATGCATGAGATTAACGTCACGCCTTTTATAGACGTGATGCTGGTGCTGCTGATTATCTTCATGGTCGCCGCTCCGCTAGCAACGGTAGATATCCGCGTTAACTTACCGGCCTCGACCAGTACACCTCAGCCTCGGCCAGAGAAACCGGTGTATCTCAGCGTAAAAGAGGGCAACCAGCTATTTGTGGGAAATGATGCCGTCGATAAGCAGGACCTTGTGCAGAAGATCATCGCTCAGACGCAAGGGAATAAAGAGACGACTATCTTCTTCCAAGCGGACAAAAGTATCGACTATGCGACCTTAATGAGCATCATGGATGAGCTTCGTAGCGCGGGGTATTTGAAAATAGGGCTAATGGGCTTAGAGACTGCCGCAAAGTAGCCAGTATTCAATGCTTAACTATCCTCCTTCGGGAGGATTTTTTTTATGCGCGAGATATTATGTTTATATTTTGTTATATAATTTTTAATGAAAAGTGACTCGATTAACATTAAAACAGGATAACGTTAGGTACAAAAGATAAAAAAATGTGAGAGCTGTCCAATGAGTTATTCTGAATCTCCCTCAAGTCCTTCCGCTTGGCAAAATGCTAAATCGATATTCCGCGTCACCAGCGGTAACTTTCTAGAAATGTATGACTTCATGGTATTTGGGTATTACGCGACGGCGATCGCGAAAACCTTCTTCCCAGGCAGTAACCCATTCGCCTCGCTGATGTTGACGCTAATGACATTCGGTGCTGGATTCTTAATGCGCCCATTGGGTGCTATTATTCTCGGCACTTATATTGACCAACATGGTCGTCGTAAAGGGTTATTGATTACTCTTGGATTAATGGCCCTCGGAACGTTGACCATTGCCGTAGTTCCGGGATATAGCACCATAGGCGTTTTTGCACCGATACTGATATTGGTTGGCCGCTTATTACAAGGCTTTTCCGCGGGGGTTGAGTTGGGCGGCGTTTCTGTCTATCTGTCAGAAATTGCGCCACCTGGTCGTCGTGGTTTTTTCGTCAGCTGGCAATCGGGTAGCCAACAGGTCTCCGTCATTTTTGCAGCCTTACTAGGACTTGCGCTTAATCATCTATTGGGGAAAGAGATCGTTTCAGAGTGGGCATGGCGAATTCCGTTTTTTATTGGCTGTATGGTTGTGCCGTTCCTGTTCTACATTCGACGTTCGCTCGAAGAAACCGAAGCCTTCAAAGAAAAGAAACATCGTCCTGGGATGAGAGAGATCGCACGCTCGGTACTACGCAACTGGGCTTTGGTGATTGCGGGAATGTTTATGGTCGTTACCACAACGGTGATGTTCTATATGATAACCGCATTCACGCCAACATTTGGTAAAGCCGTACTCAACATGAGTGACCAGCAAAGCTTTCTGGTCACGCTGTTTGTGGGTATTTCGAACCTATTCTGGCTACCGATTATGGGGGCACTATCAGACCGAGTCGGCCGTCGGCCCCTCCTTATTATCTTCACATTACTAATGATCTTCACGGCATGGCCAATCTTACGCTGGTTAGTCGCCGCGCCGACCTTCGCACACCTAATCGAGACCGAGTTATGGCTCTCCTTCCTCTACGCAAGCTACAACGGCGCAATGGTCGTCTGGTTGGCAGAGGTGATGCCCGTCGACGTTAAGGCTTCAGGTTTTTCCCTTGCGTATAGCCTAGCGACTGCGCTATTTGGTGGATTTACCCCGGCAATATCAAGCTATCTTATCCATAGTACCGGCGATAAGGCCATGCCAGGTGCATGGTTGACGTTCGCCGCATTATGCGGATTTATCGGCGCGCTCTGCTTGGGTTGGCTCGCAAAGCGCCATAGCCCGACGACTGATTAGTATTTTGTACTGTAGCGAGCAGCAGCAGACAATTATCTGCTGCTAGAACAAAACGCTCGATTATTTAATCATCATAATCCTAAAATAATTGTTCACTGACCAATGAATCACGTAAGATTACGGTAATTAATCATTTTACGTTCGGTATGAAGAGGGATCTTCTGCAGTAACGCTGATCAGGAGAGCCAATTGGATACGATGAATATGATGCATGTTGGTTGGGATAGTGGCCTAGTGATGGCCTCCGTATTTATCGCCTTCTTAGCCTCCTTTTCAGCGCTAGATACTGTGGCGAGAGTTGCCGATAGCCGGGGTCTGCATGCGGCTTTGTGGTTAGTAGGCGGCGGCGCGGCGATGGGGATTGGTATTTGGTCAATGCACTCCATCGGTATGATGGCGATGCATTTCGATACCCTGATGCGCTACAGCGTAAGTGAGACGATCTTTTCCATTGCAGCCGCCGTATTAGGCTCAATCATTGCGTTATGGGCAGTCTTCCGGCATAACCAATTTACGCTACCTAACTTGCTTCTCGGCTCGCTCATGCTTGGCTCCTCAGTGGTTGCGATGCATTACATTGGTATGGCCGCGATGCGTGTTAGCCAACCCATCGTATGGCATAGGTTGCCCGTCATCTTTTCAATCGTGATTGCGTATAGCGCCTCGGCGGTCGCTTTGTGGTTGGCCTTTAGATTACGCAACAATGAAACAGGCGTACTGTATCGACGTTTTCTCGCCGCGATAGTGATGGGAATTGCGATAGCTGGGATGCATTACACGGGCATGTATGCCGCTCATTTCCATACCACGATGCAGGTCATACCCGGTGGCCTTGGCTCACAGAGATTGACCATCTGGGTATTCGTTTTCACCTTGGCGATATTAGGCAGTAACCTATTTGGTGCGATGATCGAGTCGCAACGCCGAGTCTCTCGTTTGGCGGACGAATTAAAGCTGACTAACGAAGAGTTGCGCCAGATGGCTCTTCACGATCCGCTAACGAATTTAGCGAATCGTACCTTGTTCGAAGAGAAGCTTAACGACTATATCGCCCGAGCCAAACAAAATACGTCGACGTTCAGTTTACTGTATATGGATCTCGATGGGTTCAAAATGGTTAACGACGCTTATGGTCACGATATTGGTGATAAGCTATTGGTTGAAGTCGCTAAGCGTCTTACTCAGGTCATCACAGCGAGCGATACCTTAGCTAGAGTGGGGGGAGACGAATTTGTTCTTTTGTCTAACGCTAACTCAGAGGAAAATGCCTCAAATTTAGCGGCGAAGCTGGTTGAGATAATAGAGCCTGAATTTCACGTTGAAGGTTTTGAGTTACGAGTTTCATTGAGCGTGGGTATCGCAATGTTCCCGTTACATGGCGGTGAAGCACGCGAAATGTTATTCAATGCCGACTCAGCCATGTATCACACTAAAAATAGCGGCCGAAACGGCTTTAGCCTTTATCAACCCTCGATGAGTCCTATCGGGCGGAGTCAAGTTCAACTGAAGAATGAGTTATGGCGAGCGATCCATAACGACGAATTGCGTTTATTCTACCAGCCTAAGCTAAACGTCACCTCTGGCGAGGTTATTGGTTACGAAGCACTAGTGCGCTGGCAGCATCCCGAACGTGGATTAAAGACCCCAGATAAATTTTTACCCATCGCCGAACAGACAGGAATGATCCTATTGTTAGGGGAGTGGGTACTTAACGAAGCGTGCCGCCAATTGGCGCTATGGCATAAAGAAGGCGCGACACACCTTAGTATTTCGGTGAATCTTTCCGCACAGCAGTTTGAGCAAAAAAGCTTAATCTACTTAGTCACCAGGACCCTTGCAGAGTACCAACTTCCTGCGGATAAGCTGATTTTAGAAATCACCGAAACCACGGCTATGCGTTATCCTCAAGAAAGTATTACGATTTTGCAGGAGCTTAAAGCGGTAGGCGTACAAGTTGCTATCGATGATTTTGGTACGGGCTATTCAAGTCTTCTTTACCTACAGAATATGCCGGCTACAGAGTTAAAGATCGACCGCGCCTTTATTAATAGTATTGGTCACAAAGATACCGACCCGCGTCTACTCTCAATGATTATTGAGCTGGCGAAGAATATGAATTTGAATATTGTTGCGGAAGGTGTTGAAAGTGAAGAGCAACAAACCTATTTGGTTAATCTAGGCTGTGATATCCATCAAGGCTTTTATTTTAGTCGGCCGGTTCCACCTTCTGAAATCTCGGTGACCGCTACTCAATATCTGGCTCAGGCGTAAGCGTCTATACGGTTACGGGACTTTTATGAAGCCCGTAACCGTTACCGTAATCAGCTATGTGCGGTTCCTGGATGAGAGTCAGCATTCATCGCAGCAAGATCTTTATCAATTAAGAACAGACCATTCGAGCTGTTCTCCAGCATGCCCAACTTATCGAGTACAGTTTTAAATAACTTCTCTTCTTCATGTTGCTCGGCAACATACCACTGTAGGAAATTAAACGTCGAGTAGTCTTGTGACGTCATGGCAGCGTGGGCTAATTCATTAATCTTCTGGGTGATAAGCAGTTCATGACGATAGGTGAGATTAAATAAATCACTCACTGAATCGAAGGTGATAGGGGGAGCTTCGATGGTACCGAGCACGGGCAGTGCACCTGCATCGCTTAGATAATTAAACAAGCGTTGCATGTGATCCATCTCTTCACGTGAATGGCTGCGCAGGAAAGAGGCTGCTCCCTCAAGGCCTTTATCGCTGCACCAAGCACTCATTTGTAGGTAGAGGTTAGCAGAGTAAAACTCAAGATTGAGCTGGTCATTTAAACGTGAAACCATATCAGGCGTCAGCATAGTTATATCCCCAAAAGTAATATCGATAGTTTATGGTTAATAATTATGCACCATGACAGGCTATAAATAAAGACAACAGATGAAATAAAACCATTAAAATCAATTAGTTAATAATAAAAATCATTTCATAAACTGAATCTAACTGTGAATCATTCTTAGTCCGTATTGCAAAGCAGCTTGGGTGGGACGGCCAACACTGATTTTTATCCTTGTCGAAATTATTGGGTAATATCGAAAAAAAGGGAATTCGTGTAAACTAGCAGCAATTGTATTTAATGAGTCTCTAAGTACTCACGAACGTCAGGAATTAAGAGAAAACATGTCTACAGAACGTCTTCTGCAAGAAGTCGCCCTTCGGCGCACTTTCGCAATCATTTCTCACCCCGATGCCGGTAAAACGACCATTACAGAAAAGGTTTTACTCTTCGGGCAAGCTATCCAAACAGCAGGAACCGTCAAAGGCCGTGGCTCGAATCAACACGCGAAATCGGACTGGATGGAAATGGAAAAACAGCGGGGGATCTCAATCACGACCTCCGTCATGCAGTTTCCTTATCGCGATAAACTCGTCAATTTACTCGATACCCCTGGTCACGAAGACTTCTCGGAAGATACCTATCGGACCTTAACGGCGGTTGACTGCTGCTTAATGGTGATTGACGCCGCGAAAGGGGTCGAGGATCGTACGCGTAAGTTGATGGAAGTGACTCGCTTACGCGATACGCCTATCCTCACCTTTATGAACAAATTGGACCGTGATATCCGTGATCCAATGGAAGTGCTTGATGAGGTGGAAAGCGAGCTAAAAATCGCCTGTGCACCGATTACCTGGCCTATTGGTTGCGGAAAGCTTTTCAAAGGCGTTTACCACCTTTACGACGACGAAGTCATCCTTTACCAGTCAGGTAAAGGGCATACTATTCAAGAAGTTCGTAAAATTAAAGGGTTAGCTAACCCTGAAGTCGATGCGGCGATCGGTGACGAATTAGCCGGACAGCTTCGCGACGAGTTGGAGCTGGTACAGGGCGCTTCCCACGAGTTTGATCGTGACCTGTTTTTAAAAGGTAAGCTAAGCCCGGTGTTCTTCGGGACGGCGCTCGGCAACTTCGGTGTTGACCATATGTTAGACGGCTTAATCGAATGGGCGCCTACACCTATGCCACGCTCGACCGACCAACGCCCGGTCACCGCCGCTGAGGATAAATTTTCTGGGTTTGTTTTCAAGATCCAAGCCAATATGGATCCTAAACACCGTGACCGTGTTGCCTTTATGCGTATTGTTTCCGGTAAGTATGAGAAAGGGATGAAGATGTACCAAGTCCGCACCGGAAAAGATGTCGTGATCTCTGACGCACTGACCTTTATGGCTGGTGACCGTGCGCATGTTGAAGAGGCGTGGCCGGGGGATATTATCGGATTACATAACCACGGAACGATCCAGATCGGTGATTCATTTACGCAAGGCGAGAAAATGAAATTCACCGGCATTCCGAATTTTGCACCGGAACTTTTCCGTCGTATTCGCCTACGTGACCCATTAAAACAGAAGCAATTACTTAAAGGGCTGGTTCAGCTCTCCGAAGAAGGGGCCGTGCAGGTTTTCCGCCCGGTAAGCAACAATGACTTGATTGTGGGGGCGGTAGGGGTCCTACAGTTTGATGTCGTTGTCGCGCGCCTTAAATCTGAATATAACGTAGAAGCGATTTATGAGTCGATTAACGTTTCTACCGCTCGTTGGGTAGAATGTGGCGACGTAAAAAAATTCGATGAATTCCAACGTAAGAATGAAGTCAACCTCGCGCTAGATGGCGGTGACAACCTTACCTATATCGCACCGACGATGGTTAACCTCAATATAACCCAAGAGCGCTATCCGGACGTTACTTTCCGTAAAACCCGCGAACACTAGTCGATAGGAACCCACCCATTAAGGTGGGGTTTTTTTCATATATCCCAGTCAGTTAATTCTTAAAACCCTATGTATTTTTCAAACTCTACTATAGTTATAAATGAATAAATTGAGGGATTGAATAATGTCTTCTCTACGCAAGGCCTAGGCCTAAGCGTTTAAGAAGAATCATGTTATGAAAGCGAAACTAACTTTAATAAAACTCCTGCTAGCACTGGTAGGTCTAGGCGGATTGGCTAGCGTAAACGTTACTGCCGAACAGACTCACTCTTTAGTAAGTCAGTCTGTGAATCATGTAGGGCATTTCCTAGACGATACAACCGTCACTGCAAATGTTAAAGCGGCAATTTTAGATGATAAAAAAACGCAAGTATCCTCGTTATCCGTGAACACGGATCATGGCAAGGTTACGGTAAGTGGATTCGTTTCTTCACTGGAAGAAAAAAACCGCCTGCAGCGTCTATCTGAAAACATACCGGGCGTAAGACAGCTGGATAACCAGTTGCGTGTGCGACATGCAAAGGGGAGTTCGGTCAGAGTCTATGCCAGCGATGTCGCGACAACGAGTGAAGCGATCATGCGTCTCCTTATAGATAAGCAGATCACCACGCGTCACTTGCATGTAACGACGAGGCATGGAGAAGTGTTTTTAACAGGTTCGATCCCTACTCAATTAGAAAAGCAGCAAGCCGGAAAACTAGTGCAAGGTATTTCGGGAGTTCAAAAAGTAAAAAACGAGCTGAAAGTAGTTAATTAACTTGTCTATCTTACAGAGTGCAATATCGAACTCGCTCAATAACGTTATGATAACTAAATAAAGGGGTGGCATATGTTTCGTTGGGGAATTATCTTTCTGGTCGTTGCACTCATCGCAGCGGCGCTCGGTTTCGGTTCTTTAGCGGGTACCGCGGCTTGGGCTGCGAAAATCGTCTTCGTGGTCGGTATTATCCTGTTCTTGATTAGCCTCTTTACTGGTCGTAAAAAGTTATAGTCTATACACGATAACTTAACTGGCATGGATGCTGGCACAACCCACTAACTCTTATGCACTATATCGATACCCACTGTCATTTTAACTTCCCCATCTTTGCTGGTGATCTTGAGCATAGCCTCGCGCAGGTACGCCAAGCAAATGTTGTCGGAATCGTTACGCCTGCGACGAATGCCGATGATTTTGTCCCTATTACTCAGCTTGCTCGCCGGATCCCCGAGGTCTTCGCCGCATTAGGATTACATCCACTCTGGACGCAACACCACCATGATGACGATGTGTTACGACTCGAAAAACACCTAGCAGAGGATGACACTATTCTTGCTATCGGCGAGATCGGCGTAGATTTCTATACACCAGAACTCTGTGCGCTGGCCGCACGTCAATGGCAATTATTATCGGCACAGCTCGATCTGGCTAAGTCATATTCACTACCCGTCATCCTCCATTCACGCAAAAGTCATGATCCTTTAGCTAAGTTACTTAAAGAAACTCAGCTTCCGGCAACGGGCGTCATTCACGGCTTTACGGGGAGTTATCAGCAAGCGAAGCGGTTTATTGACCTTGGCTTCTACCTCGGGGTAGGCGGAAGTATTAGTTACCCTCGAGCGCATAAAACTCGAGATGCCATCAGCAAGATCCCCCTCGAATATCTGGTCGTAGAAACCGATGCGCCAGACATGCCGCTGCAAGGCTATCAAGGGGAGGCAAACAGACCTGAACGCGTCATACAAGTTTGCAATATCTTGGCTGAACTAAAAAAGCTCCCCATCGAAGCACTACAAGAAGCGGTATGGCAAAATAGTCTGCGACTTTTTCCTAAGTTAGCGGGCGTTCTGTCCTAATTATCGACGTGAATAGGGCATATCACTAATCGCTCACACTTATTTGTTATCAGTTTGGTATAATTACCAAAACATAACAATTGAGTAATAGATAATGACCGATGTAACCCAGACCGCTAAATATGCTTTAGGGCTGATGGACCTGACTACGCTTAACGATGACGATACTGATCAGAAGGTCATTGCCTTATGCCGCCAGGCGAAAAGTGCGTTAGGAAATACTGCAGCAATCTGCATCTATCCACAATTTATTGCTATCGCCCGTCACGCTTTGCAATTGCAAGAAACCCCCGATATTAAAATCGCTACTGTGACCAACTTTCCTCATGGTAATGCTGACGTTACCGTGGCCGTGGCAGAGACGCGTGCGGCGATAGCGAGCGGAGCGGATGAGGTCGACGTGGTTTTTCCATGGTGTGCACTACGTGATGGGGATACGGAGATTGGTTTTACCCTAGTACATGAGTGTAAAACGGCCTGTGCATTAAGTGGCGTATTATTGAAAGTCATCATCGAAAGCGGCGAGCTCAAGGATCCACAACTGATCCGCCAAGCCAGTGAGATCGCGATCGATGCCGGTGCCGACTTTATCAAAACCTCGACGGGTAAAGTCCCGGTTAATGCCACCCTTGAGGCAGCTCGCATTATGCTAGAAACGATCCGTGATAAAAATAAGGCGGAGTCAGTCGGCTTTAAGGCTGCGGGTGGCGTGCGTACGACCGAGGACGCCGCGGCCTATCTTGCGCTCGCTGCAGAGATAGTAGGCCCTGACTGGGCGGATAAAAGACACTTTCGCTTTGGGGCATCAGGGCTGTTAAGTAGCTTGTTGGCGACTTGTGGTCAGGGTGAGCAGGACCTGCACGCAAAATATTGAGACTCTTATTACTGATCGGTGCATACTGTCCTGATCGATAACTTTTATCTCACGCTCATATTAAGGAGTGAACATGAAACGTGCTTTTGTAATGGTTCTTGATTCATTTGGAATTGGCGCTAGCCAAGACGCTGAGAAGTTTGGTGATAAAGGATCGGATACCTTTGGTCATATCGCTAAGGCCTGTGCACAAGGCTTAGCCGATCAGGGTCGAAAAGGGCCGCTGACGCTCCCTAACTTGACCTCGCTGGGCTTAGTAAAAGCCGCCGAATTATCGACCGGAGTTATTGCAGCGGGTATGGACGGCGATGCCGAGATCATCGTTGCCTATGCCAGTGCGCAGGAACTCTCCTCTGGGAAGGATACGCCTTCTGGTCACTGGGAGATTGCCGGTGTACCCGTGCTGTTCGATTGGGGCTACTTTCCAGAAAAAGAGAACTCTTTTCCAGAGAGTCTCTTAAAGCAATTGGTCGAAGAAGCTGACCTACCGGGCTATCTAGGTAATTGCCACTCTTCGGGCACCGTCATCCTCGATGCACTGGGTGAAGAGCACATGCGCTCCGGTAAGCCGATCTTTTATACCTCTGCCGACTCTGTCTTCCAGATAGCATGTCATGAAGAGACTTTTGGCCTTGAGCGACTCTATGCACTGTGTGAGATTGCACGTAAAGCGCTTACCGATGGTGGCTATAATATCGGGCGTGTGATCGCACGGCCTTTTATTGGCGATAAAGCAGGTCACTTCGAGCGCACCGGTAATCGGCATGACCTCGCGGTAGAACCACCTTCTCCGACTGTCCTAGCTAAGCTAAAACAGGCTGGGGGCGAGGTCGTTTCGGTGGGTAAGATTGCAGATATTTATGCCGAACAAGGGATAACCAAGAAAGTCAAAGCTACCGGACTTGATGCCCTATTTGATGCCACGATCAAAGAGATGCAACAGGCTCCAGATAACAGCATAGTGTTCACCAATTTCGTTGACTTTGACTCAAGCTGGGGCCACCGTCGAGACGTAGCGGGATACGCAGGCGGCTTGGAACTCTTCGATCGCCGTCTTCCACAATTAATGGCCGAGGTGAGAGAGGGAGACATCCTGATCTTAACTGCCGATCATGGCTGTGATCCAACATGGCCCGGAACCGATCATACGCGCGAACATATCCCTGTTTTGGTCTATGGCCCGAGCGTTACGCCCGGCTCATTAGGCCAGCGTGAGACCTTCGCCGATATTGGGCAAACCTTGGCAAAATTCTTCGAGCTAGAGCCGATGCAGTACGGTAAAGCGTTATTTTAATGATTGTCGAGCGGCTCCCAATGAGTCGCTAATAAAGTGAAAGGAAGATGTAAAGATGGCTACTCCACATATTAATGCAGAAATGGGTGATTTTGCTGACGTCGTGTTAATGCCCGGCGACCCATTACGAGCAAAATTTATCGCAGAAAACTTCCTTGATAATGCGGTTGAAGTGAATAACGTTCGCGGTATGCTGGGTTACACCGGCACCTATAAAGGCCGTAAAATCTCGGTCATGGGGCATGGGATGGGTATTCCATCTTGCTCGATTTACGCGAAAGAGCTAATCACTGAGTTTGGGGTTAAAAAAATTATTCGTGTCGGGTCTTGTGGTGCGGTGTTACCACAGATTAAGCTACGCGATGTCGTGATTGGGTTAGGGGCGAGTACCGACTCAAAAGTTAACCGTATGCGTTTTAAAGACCATGATTTTGCGGCAATTGCCGATTTCGATATGGTCAACAATGCAGTGAATGCAGCAAAGGCCTTAGGAATTGACGCTAAAGTCGGTAATATTTTCTCAGCGGACCTGTTCTATTCACCGCAACCCGAAATGTTTGATGTGATGGAAAAATATGGCATCTTGGGTGTCGAAATGGAAGCCGCAGGGATTTATGGTGTTGCCGCCGAGTTCGGTGCAAAAGCCTTAGCGATTTGCACGGTATCTGATCATATCCGTACTCATGAACAAACTACCGCAGAAGAGCGCCAGACAACCTTTAATGATATGATTAAGATTGCTCTGGAATCAGTATTACTCGGTGACTAACTCGTCAGTGACCCGGTATCATCATTAAAGATAAGGGCGCTTTAAGCGCTCTTCTTTGTTATTAAATGACACACTTTATTCACGCCAAGTGGCGAATGTTACTGGCGCTGATGTTGAATCCCTTTATGATAGGCGCTGAAATTTTGTGGCCCACCAATAGTAGTTGTCGATGAATCTGCGTAATTTTGAAACTGAAGAAAAGTTATTTATCCGTCGAGCGCTGGTGGCGCTAGGCTTAGTCTGCCTATGCTTTGTCATCCTAGGTATCAACCTCTGGCATTTACAGGTTCAACAACACGCTTATTATCAAACACGTTCCAATGCCAACGATATTAAAATGATCCCGATCGCGCCGACGCGCGGTATGATCTATGACCGTAACGGCATTCCTCTCGTTCAGAACGTGACGCAATATGATCTGCAGCTGACCCCTTATAACATCACCGATATGCAGCAGACACTCGATCAGCTGGCTCCGGTTATCGACTTATCCCCTGAAGATATTGCAGACTTCAAGAAACGGCTTAAAGCGACAAGCCGTTATAAGCCTATTGTCGTGAAAGAAGAATTAAGCGAGGAGGAGATCGCTCGCTTTTCTGTGAACGAATATCGATTCCCAGGGGTGAGTATTGACTCGTTTCAAGACCGCTTCTACCCTTATGGCGCTTCGTTAGCCCATGTTGTCGGCTACGTATCTAAAATCAACGATCGCGATGCGCAACGGCTTAATGCGGCAGGCGTCGGGGAAAACTACGCGGCCGACCATAATATCGGTAAGCAAGGAATCGAAGGGTATTATGAATCGGCGCTACACGGTAAGACAGGCTATCAAGAGGTTGAGGTCGATAACCACGGACGCATTATTCGTGTATTAAACGAGGTGCCACCGACTGCCGGAAAAAATATTTGGCTGACCCTCGATCTACACCTACAACAGTATGTCGAAAGCCAGTTGGTAGGACAACGTGCCGCCGTATTAGTAGAGGATCCCCATGATGGCTCGGTTCTGGCGATGGTCTCTAGTCCCAGTTACGACCCCAACCCTTTCGTTAAAGGGATTAGTTATCAGTCCTATAAGCAGTTACTCCAAGATAAAGATCTGCCATTGATTAACCGGGTGACGCAAGGCCTCTATCCGCCTGCTTCGACAGTAAAGCCTTATATGGCGATGTCTGCCTTGCTGAACAATGTGATTACCCCACAAACGAGCTTCTTCGGCGCACCGACCTGGACACTCCCCGGTACCGACCGACGTTACCGCGACTGGAAGAAAACGGGGCACGGCATGTTAAACGTCACGCGTGCTATCGAGGAGTCTGCGGATACCTTCTTCTATCAAGTCGCCTATATGATGGGGATCGACAGAATCCATCATATGCTTAGCCAATTTGGCTATGGAAAACTATCGGGTATTGACCTCAATGAAGAGTACCGAGGCCTATTACCTAGCCGAGACTGGAAACTAAAAGCACGCAAAAAAGCCTGGTATCAGGGCGATACAATCTCGGTAGGTATTGGGCAAGGTTATTGGATAGCGACGCCGATTCAGATGGAGAAGGCTCTTGTCACGCTATTGAACAACGGCAAAGTGATGATCCCCCACCTTCTACAAAAGCAGCAACTCGGTAACCAAGTCGAGCCCTACCAAGCACCTAAAGCGTTTACGCAAGTCGGGACTGCCGACTCACCCTATTGGGGGTTGGTGCGGCGTGCGATGTTTGGAATGGCTAATGCGCCGAACGGGACGGGTTATAAATATTTCCATACCGCACCTTACGGTATCGCGGCGAAAAGTGGTACCTCACAGGTATTTAGCCTTCGCCAGAACCAGGTGTATAACGCCAAAATGATCCCGGTACGGTTACGTGACCATATTTTTTATACCGCGTTTGCGCCGTTTGATGACCCAAAAGTCGCGGTGACTCTGATATTAGAAAACGGCGGCAGCGATGGCGTTGTGGCTGCACCGGTAATGAGAAAAATACTGGATCATATTATGCTGCCACACCCACAAGAGAATAGCTTAACGCCTGGAGAAGGTGTTCCCGCGATGTTACCTGTCGAGAGCGCACACTCCGGTGCAATTCTCGCGACACCTACTGAGCCGGTGACCAGCGCGACCCCTTCACCGGCAGTCGCGCAGCCACGCTGATGCTAAACTCGGCAACTTGTCGCAAAGTTGAGCAAACAAGTTTAATTTGATGAAAGAGTGTTGACGAAAGTGAGTGAATAGGGTTTAATGCGCCCCGTTGCCCGAATAGCTCAGTCGGTAGAGCAGGGGATTGAAAATCCCCGTGTCCTTGGTTCGATTCCGAGTTCGGGCACCACTCTTTCAAAGGCCTCGCAGAAATGCGGGGCTTTGTCGTTTCTGGGGTATGGTCACTGTAGAGTCACCACGGCTTATCTACTCGATGCCTCTGTATGGCGTTTTTTGACCCTTCTTGCTGCCACCTGATTCAGATTCATCCATCTCCCTGAGCAGTAATGTTAGCTTATTACTCGGGGTGTTAGAGCTGCGCCATGTGGTGAGTAAAAAACTAATCGACGACGGTAAATGTAGATTGATTAAACAGCAGCTGGTTTTTATAACCCTAATCGACTCCAAAAACTAAGCAGACGAAATTATGATTTGTCAGTAACATTAATTATCGGATTTTAATAAAGATTGCGGGGTCATACCATAACGTTTACGAAAAGCATGGCTAAAGTGGGAGAAGTCGGAGAAGCCAAAATCCATGGCTGTCTGGGATACACTACGTGTTTTTCCTCTCGAAAGAGCCTGAAAACTCGCCTCTAAACGCTCTTGCCAAATAACCGCTGCAGGTGTCTCGTTATGTCGAGCGAATATACGTGTAACGGTTCGGCTCGAAACATGAAATTTTTCAGCCACGTAATCTACATTGAGGTCGGGGTCTGCAAGATTTTTAATGATATAGAGACGCATTTTGTTATGGAGTTCTTGGTGTCTGGTACCCGTCTCTAATGTGGAAGCACTCAACGCCATTACTAATAAATCGATAAGCGTAGTTGAGAAGTGTACTAACAGGGAGGATGTGATTTGTGGCTGCTTAATTATTTCATTGAGTAAACAACGCATCGTTGGTATGCCAGGAATATGGTCATGGAGATGAAGCCCGGCACAATGACTGATATTCGGTAGGTGGCGACTTAGCAAATGTCGAGGAATACGAATAAGGTGATTTTCACCTTCAATGTCAAATTTGAACTTTTGTGCAGCATCATAAATGACCAGTTGCTGACAGGTAAGGGTTGTTCGCCGCTCATTCTGCTCAAGATACCCCCGACCATTATGGAAAAAGCCAAGCCAGATATCGTTATCATCGCTTGCTCGCAAATGGTTCGCTTTACGGGTCCAGCTATGACGAGTTGCCTTAACCCTACAAAGGTCTAACAATCCCATCTCTTGCACACAGAGTTCACCATCAAAAGTATGTGAAGGGTCGTAACTGCTTTCTGAAGGAATACAGTGGCGGAGGACTGCATCATTCCAGTAGGCAAAGCGGCGATGCTCCGCTTCCTGTCGCGTTGTATAACTAAACTCCTCAGCACGCATTTATCCACCTCATTTTACACTATTAGTACCCACTCATTTATTAAGCAAAAAAAGTGCCAGATTGTTATCGCGCGTGCTTTCAATCCTATTAGGGCCGGGCGCTGACTGTTCCTTATTTTTTGCACGAAAATGATCGCGTTTGCACTATCTCCGACCTCTTTTTAACGTGTCATTCTTAAACAGCTACTTGTCCGACTCAGCAAAGTCATCCTACCGTGCCTCGGTTATGGTTTCTCAACGCAGAGCCATACTGCGCCTACCACTAATTTGGGAGCGAAAATGAGCACATCGAAAGAAAATCCTGTCAGCAGTACGCCCAGTGAACGAGCTTGGGCACTTCACCGCGTTTTGTCGGGTAAAAATCTTATCCCCGAAGGCTTTATCGAAAATGTTACCGATATGTTGGCGAATAAATTTGACCCGAAAAATGGCGCACGCTTAGTCGCAAAAGCGTGGGTGGATGAGTCGTTTAAACAACTGTTACTCACTGATGCCACAGCAGCCTGTGAGCAGTTTGGCTATACCGGACCGCAAGGTGAATACGTCGTGGCTTTAGCCGATACCCCGGACACTAAAAATGTCATCGTCTGTAGTCTGTGCTCGTGTACAAACTGGCCAGTATTAGGATTACCCCCAGAGTGGTACAAAAGTTTTGAATTTCGCGCCCGTTTGGTGCGTGAAGGACGCACCGTTCTGAAAGAGCTTGGGACAGAATTACCCGCAGGAATGTCAGTTAAAGTCTGGGATACCTCTGCCGAGAGTCGTTATTTAGTCCTTCCCCTACGCCCTGCTGGCAGTGAGAACATGACAGAAGAAGAGCTACAAACCTTAGTGACGAAAGATGTCTTAATTGGCGTGGCTTTACCGGTAGTCGCTTAACCCCCATCATTCACTAGAGAGGTAAGATAATGGACGGTTTTCATGATCTTGGTGGCGTACAAGGATTTGGCCCAGTTCCACACAAAATTAATAGTTTGAGTTACAAGCCCGTCTTTAAACAAGAGTGGGAACATCTTGCTTACTCACTGATGTTTCTCGGCGCAGGCCATATGGGATTGTTTAGTATTGATGAAGTTCGTCATGCGGTGGAACGTATTGGCCTCCGCCAACACGTTGGCACACAATATTATGAGCGCTATATTATTGCAACGGCCTCATTACTCGTCGAGAAAGGGATTATTACACAAGCTGAATTGGATGCTGAGTTAGGCAAGCCATTCCAACTCGCCTCCCCTGCGACATCACAAGGACGAAATGTAATCCCTGTTGAGAGTCCTTTTGAGATTGGTGAGCGCGTTAGAGTGAAAGATGAGCGCATTAGCGGGCATATTCGTGTTCCTGCCTACTGTCGCGGTAAAGAAGGGATTATTTTACATCGTACAACTGAGAAGTGGCCATTCCCAGATGCTATTGGGCATGGTGATCAATCTGCACTGCCTCAACCCACCTATCACGTTCAGTTCTCCTCGAAAGAATTATGGGACGATGCGGGGGATGAAGGTTCGATTATCGTCGATCTGTTTGAAGGCTACTTAGAAAGGAGCGTTGAGGAGAGTAATCTATGAGTATCCAGCAGCAAGCAGCCTCTAGGGAAAAACGCTTACCCGTAACGGTCCTTTCCGGGTTTCTCGGTTCAGGAAAAACGACCCTACTGAATCAACTATTGCGCAATAAACAGGGATTAAAAGTTGCCGTTATCGTTAATGACATGAGTGACATTAATATCGATGCAGAAGAGGTGACTCGTAATGTCTCTCTGCAGCGAGGTAACGACCGCCTGATCGAAATGAGTAATGGCTGTATTTGCTGCACGTTACGCGCTGACTTATTAGAACATGTCAGCGCACTCGCCAAGCTCGAACAATTTGATTACCTATTAATCGAATCAACCGGCATTTCTGAACCGATGCCGGTCGCTGAAACGTTTGCATTCCTTGACTAACAAGGTTTTAGTCTTAGTGAGCTTGCGCGTCTCGATACGCTAGTGACAGTTGTCAACGGTGAGACCTTTGCCGATCAGATTGCTACTGACCAGCAAATTGAGAGATTGGTCGAAGAAGGAATAGAGTATCAACCTCTTTCTGATTTACTGATTGAGCAAGTCGAATACGCCAATATATTGCTGGTTAGCCGTTATGATCTGATTGGTGAAGAAGTCTACCAACAAACCAAAGCGCTGTTGCAAAGACTTAACCCCAAAGCCGCTGTTTTCCCAATGTTAGATGGGCGTATTGAAAGCGATATTATCCTCAACACACACCTTTTTGATTTAGAGCAACTGGTCAACTCACCGGGGTGGATGACTCCACTTCCCGCTCATGATGCGTTGTCTGAAGCGGATAATTTTGGTATCAGCCACTGGGCTTATCACGCACGCTTACCTTTCCATCCTGGTCGATTCGCTAAGGTACTCCAAGCATCTTGGGATAATGGATTATTGCTGCGCTGTAAAGGTTACATCTGGTTTGCCCATCGTTACAAAGAAAGTGCCATGTTAGTACAAACTGGTCGCGCCTTTAAATGGGGGTATGTAGGGGAGTGGTGGCAATTTATTCCGCAAGCACTGTGGCCAACCGACGAATACCGTCGTCAAGGTATTGCTGAGAAATGGGTGGAGACTTGCGGCGACTGCCGACAAGAAATTGTTTTTATCGGACAACATATCGATTGGAGCGTGTTGCAGTCTCTCTTGGACAGCTGTTTATTGACTGATGCTGAGATTGAACTCGGCCCTGAAGGATGGGCAACACTCTCTGGCGTGGCAGACATTGAAGCCAGCGCAGTGAGTTAAGCCGTTATCTGTAATATCGCGATAGAGAGGCATAGCCTCTCTTTTTTTATCCTTTCATTAAGTTGTCTGATTGAACAAGGTCAGTGTCACGGACAACCATGTTACGCCTTACCATCTTTTTCATACTGAAGCCTAAGTCGTGTTAGGTGAGTTTTCAGGGGGAAGTATGGAATCTGCTATTGATAAACATCTGCGTTGTCCTCGGTTGTTATCGCGTCGTGTTGACGACGATTATCAACCACCATTCCCAATGTATGCTGGGCGTGCTGACCAAAATTTAAAACAAGTGGTGATGGCATATTTTGGCGTGCAATTTAAAGAGCCATTACGCGCGAAAGCTTTGGCCGCGGTACACACAATAATCGCTAGTTTTAGTGGTGAAGGCGGTGCCGATCACCATGACATTACTTACCATCTCGATGCCCAGGGATATGGTAATTTTATTGTCGTCAGCTATTGGCGCGATCCAGGCAGCTATTGTCGTTGGTTACGTTCACCCTCCGTACGTGAATGGTGGGAAGATGATCAACGCTTACACGAGGAACTGGGCTATTTTCGTGAGGTCATTGCCCCACGTAATGAGCAATATGAAACATTATACGCCTTCCAAGAAGATTTACCGGGTGTCGGCGCCCTGATGAATCATATCAGCGCGCCTATACAAGAACATGCCTATTGGGGGTCAGTCCGAGACAGAATTCCAGCCTCACAAACCGATTGGTTACAAGCGAATGGCGAATTGCGCATTATCTCCGGCGATCCGCAAGCGGGTGGACGTGTCGTTATCGCGGGACATGACAATATTACGCTGATTCGTTCTGGACAAGATTGGGTAGCGGCCGACCAACAGGAACGTGATCTCTATTTCAACGAGATGCTCCCGCCTCTTCAAGCGGGTATGGATTTCTTAACCAACGAGGGCCAATCAGTAGGATGCTATAGCAATCGCTTTGTGCGTAATGTTGATGCTGAAGGTAATCTTCTTGATATTGCTTACGATATCGGTTTCTGGCGCTCCCTCGATAAACTCGAGCGGTGGGCTGAATCTCATCCTACCCATTTACGCATCTTCACCACTTTTTTCCGTGTTATTACCGGACTGCAAAATTTACGTCTTTATCACGAAGTCTCGGTTTCTGATGCAAGCTCTCAGCAATTTGAATATATCAATTGTCATCCCGTAACTGGAATGATGCGTGATGCACAACGTTAGGGTTACATCTCTGACCACAATGTAAAGCGAGGGTGTGATAATGGCTTTGAAGAAATTAGCACTGTATTCGACATTGTTCTTTTCAGATTACGTCGGTGCGGTCGAAGTAGCACCAGGTGATTATACGCAGTTTGCCGATGGCACTAGTATTGGCCTCTTATATTATGAATTTTCGACCACACAGGCTTTAAAGGCACAGGGCCATACCGTTAGCCACGATTATAAAGTTGACTCAAATATCGGCATGTTGCGTTTCCTACATAGCTTTAAAGTCAGCGAACATGGCACCTTAGACCCTCAGTTTTTACTTCCGTTTGGAAACGTCTCGACTCGTGGTGATGCTTCATCTGCCGGTTCAGTGAGTGGCGCAGGGGACTTAATTCTTACCGCCCCGTTAAAAATCGCGCTGAATGATACAGGCGATGTTTTTGCTGTCTCACCTTACATTTACGTCCCCTCAGGGAATTACAATCACAACGATGCGCTCAACCTCGGGGAGAATCGTTGGAAGTTCGATTTTCAAACCGCTTATATTAAATTTTTTAGTGATAAATGGGCTGTCGATACGATAGGCGATGCAATTTGGTACGGTAACAATCACAAGTTCGGCAGCGATGAGATGGAACGCCAACAAAAAATGTCGTGGGCAGCACAAGTGATTGGCCGCTATTTTGCCACGCCGACGTTGTCATTTGGCCTCGGAGTTGGGCAAACCTGGGGCGGAGAGGATGTTGTTGATGGACAGCATCAGGCCGATCAAGGACAGACCACCAATGTACGTTTTACCGCAGCTAAATTTGTGACTCCCCATGACCAAATTATGGTGCAAATGGGACGAGATTTAGCCGCGCAGAATGGCCCTGAAGAGTCATTTCGTATGAATCTACGCTATGCCCATATTTTCTAATTAAGTCTCCTCCCAATTTATGATGTGAAGGAATAATTATGGCTATTAAACGTCCAGACTTAGAGCAATTACGCGCGATCGCGAAGCGTCTTCACCTTAACTTAACCGAGCAAGAAGCCGAAGAGTATCTCGCATTAATGCAGGCGAATTTTGATGCCTATGATGTGGTTGATGGTTACGGTAATTTTCTTCCGGAGATTCGCTATCCCCGCGATGCTGGTTATCGTCCTGACACGAAAGAAAATGCCTTGAATGCTTGGTACTACAAAACGACCGTAGCGGGTGCAAACACCGGGCCGCTAAAAGGGATGACAGTCGCATTGAAAGACAATATTGCCTTGGCGGGCGTGCCGATGATGAATGGTTCAGCTACCTTAGACGGTTATATCCCTGATGTCGATGCTACGGTAGCGACACGTCTGTTAGATGCGGGCGCGACCATATTAGGTAAAGCGACCTGTGAGCATTTTTGTTTATCCGGTGGCAGTCATACTTCTGATCCCGCTCCCGTCCACAACCCATGGCGTCACGGTTATTGTTCAGGTGGTTCATCGTCGGGAAGCGCTGCATTAGTCGCCAGCGGCGAGGTGACATTAGCCTTAGGAAGTGACCAGGGTGGATCTATACGCATCCCTTCTGCATTCTGTGGCACCTATGGCATGAAACCAACCCATGGGTTGGTACCTTATACGGGGATGATGGCCATCGAAGCGACCGTTGATCACGTAGGGCCGATTACGGCTAATGTTAAAGATAATGCCCGAGCACTCGCCGTATTAGCCGGCGCGGACGGCCTCGATCCTCGACAACAAAATCCTCAAGTCGGAGACTATCTGGCGAACCTTTCATCGGGTGTGAAAGGATTAAAAATTGGGGTTCTAGCAGAAGGCTTTATCCTACCGAATCAAGATGTTGAAGTAATGAAAAAAGTTTCTGCCGCTATAGCACAATTAGAAGTCTTGGGCGCGGAAATCGTTCAAGTGTCAGTTCCTGAACATAAACTAGCAGGAGCGCTCTGGACACCGATTGGATGTGAGGGTCTGACAATGCAAATGATGCATGGCCATGGTCATGGCTTTAGTTGGAAGGGCTTATATAACGTCTCGTTACTCGACGCACACGCAAAATGGCGCGAACAAGCAAATAAGCTCTCACCTTCATTAAAGATATGTATGTTAATAGGTCAATATGGGCTAGATAAATATAATGGCCGCTATTATGCGATGGCTCAGAACCTTACCCGTAAGGCGAAAGCGGCTTATGATGACGTTTTTCAAACTGTTGATCTGTTAGTCATGCCTACAGTCCCTATTACTGCACAACCTTTACCAGCAGCGAACTGCTCCGTTACCGAAAGTATAAATAAAGCGTTTGAAATGATTGGAAATACTGCACCCTTTGATGTAACGGGTCACCCCGCAATGTCCATTCCTTGCGGATTAGCTGATGGGTTACCGGTAGGATTGATGCTCGTGGGACGTCATTATGATGAAGCGACTATTTATCAGGCTGCCGCCGCATATGAGAGCAGTGTCAATTGGCAGCAATGTTGATAGGAAAGCAGTAGCAGGTATCTAGATTAAATTACGTATACCCCCGGAGTTGATGGGCGCTATTATAAGCTGTATATCATGCATCTAGATAGATTATTACCGTCGTGTCTTTGGAGCGCTTGCGAGTTTAGATACCACTTTTTCAAAGGCCTCGCAGACATGCAGGGCCTTTGTCGTGTCTGGATACAAGTTACCAGACACGACGATTATCATCGATCTCTTAGTAGTAATAAGCACGAATTCTTAACTTCTTCCTTAACGTTGCACCCTATACCACTATCCAGTATGCTTCTCTCAAGGTGATGGTGTTCCACCTTTCCCAACTGCCAACTATTTTGGATGATGACGCCTGATATATAACGATGCTCTCGATGAATGGCTTATATGTCAGGACGGTCAATGAACAAAATACTACAATTCTCTCTTTCGATACTGACCCTATCCCCAGTTAAATCCATCTTTTTCACCATGAATGGGTTAGCTAATTCTGATGATTTTTTGATTAGGAGATAAAGATGATTAAGTCTTTGTTAGCCGTCATTATTGGCGGCTCGTTAGGATGTGTCATTCGGTGGCTATTAACACTCAGGTTAAATAGTTTATTTCCAAACTTACCGCCGGGTACCTTACTGGTTAACTTAGTGGGTGGCTTAATCATCGGGGGTGCGACAGCCTATTTTCTCCGTCAGCCGCAACTTGATCCCTACTGGAAATTACTCATAACCACGGGGTTGTGCGGTGGAATGACTACCTTTTCAACATTTTCTGTAGAGATATTTTCCCAGTTACAAATGGGTAATTATTTGTGGGCGATGGGATCTATCCTGGTGCATGTGACAGGTTCGGTATTAATGACGGCTTTAGGATTTATAATTGTTTCAGCGCTGACATAACAGCGTGGTAAAGCAAACAGTCATAGGCTCAAGGATTACAAAATGAGAGGTGAAATGGAGATGGGTATGATGAAATATAGAATAGGGATTGATGGCGGAGGAACGCATTGTCGGGGACGATTAGTTGATGATAAAGGCTATTGTCTCGCCGAATTCGTGGGTGGTTCAGCAAACGTCTATACCCAATATCAATCGGCCTTAGATGAAGTCGAAAAAGTGGTAGCAGAACTCTTCAAGTTAGCTAACCTCCCTAGCTCAGAGTACGTTAATAGCATTCTTGTGGCGGGTCTGGCGGGAGCTAATGTTCCCCAAGTGAAAGCGCGCCTTGAAAGTTGGAAGTTACCAGGGTTAACTCACAAAATCGTCTCTGACGTTGAAACCGCCTGTATCGGTGCGCATGCTGGAAACCCAGGTGCTGTATTTATTTGTGGAACCGGCAGCCAAGGCGCAGTATGGGATGGGGAAAGTTTCCATCTAATCGGAGGATGGGGGTTTATGTTATCCGACCTCGCATCAGGGGCTGAACTTGGAAAAAATGCATTACGTATGGCATTGCTCGCTCACGAAGGGATAATCCCCCACAGTAGTGCTACGCAGCAATTAATGAGCGAATTCAAACATAGCGCCGAGGAAATGTTGTTATGGACTCAACGGGCACAACCGAGGGATTGGGCGCGATACGCAAAGCAAATATTTGAATTTGCTCAACATCAAGACGGCCATGCTCAGACGTTGGTAAAACAATGTGTTGCCGACGCCGAATTGATGATAGATGCATTGATGGATCGTTGCCACAATGAACTAACTCTACTAGGCGGCATGGCCCAGCCCTTAAAAGAATGGTTACCTCAACGTATCGTTAACAGACTGTCTGTAGCGAAAGGCGACGCGTTGGATGGCGCACTATACCTTGCGAGGCACTACTCATTTTCGGAATGATCTCACTATAACTATATCGATGGTAGCCGAAGATTTAAGAACATGAAAATATTGGATAATGGTGAACGAGATATGAAGATTTATGATTTATGATTTAAAATCAGTCGATTATAAAAGTTTCTCTTATTAGGTCAACAAGGATAAAGATAGAACCCTATTTGGAATAATAAGGATTTATTGACCAATATATAATATTAAAATCTTTTTTAAATCATGTGCTTATTAAGTGTGTCTTTACAATTAAGCTTGTCAGCTTCTATACTTCACCATAATAGTAAAAGTGGGTAGGGTAGCTACTACAAAGATTCACTTTTATGCTGGAAATTACTCATTTTTTGACTACAATTAACCTGTAGAAAGTAGTTAGGTCTTACTCCGATATGAGGAGGTTTATTTGTATATTTCTGATGAAGTAAAGCGTAACGAGTTGATTGGTGAAGTTACCATCCGCCTTATCTTCAACAGGGAAGAAGTCACTACAGACAATCTCGTTAGCGAGCTGAAATTGATGGCCGAGAATGAGGCCGATGAGATGCGTCTGTTATTGATGCATGAAGTCAGACGTTGGTTATTAGGTTACTTAGGCGTCGGTTGCCTAACACCCGAGCGAGCAGGTTGGTTAGACAAACTTGAATCTGTGACGCTGCGCACCCCCGCCGACCTCCGGTTAGTGGTATCGCGTGATGATGAGTAACTCTTACTAACAGGGCTTGTAACGGACACTCAAGCCCTTTACCTCTTAGAACTCCCGCCTTAACTGTAAATGATCCCTTAATACACCAATAAAGTTAATCTTATCTGTACAATCGCGGCACAATTGTTTATTTTGTAGGTAATAGTTAGGGTCCTATGAATAGACAGGGAGCTAAGAATGCGCCAGCAAAACCATGAGTCACACCTTGCCATGCCAAATCACTCTTTAGCATCGTTCGATACCTTATCAGATGACCAACTGATGGGAATGCTTATCGTTGAACTACTCGAGTCAGGGAAGAGCCTGAGTCGTAAAACTATTTGCACCAAGCTTCTAAACTGGATTGAATTAGCTGAAAGCGACCGTGAGATCAAACGGTACCAAGATCTGATGCTACTAGTATTAGATAGAGAAATAAATTAATGGTGATAGAGAGCGGATTGAAACAGAAATATGTCGACGACATGATAGGCGAGGCCGTGATTGTGTTACTTAAGTCCGGGGGGCCGATCACGACGACTAACCTGCTGAGTCAGCTTACAGATATGGCATTGTTATCGAACGACCAGGATAGAGCTGATGCCTGTAACCAAGGTATTATGGAGATCAAACAAAGTATCTCCAAAAACTACGAAAAACGTAGCCATTTTCTAAAACAACAAAGTTCTCTATACGAGACGACCAACCCACTGCAGCCTCGCCATCAATATGACACTAAACATTGATTTTTTCTTAGGAGACGCGTCTTCTAGGCCACACTCCACGACCACAGAAAATACTAGCTATCATTTAGTGAGTCGTCCACCTACGGCGGAAGATTTTATCACAACCATCGACAACCGATTCGAAAAAGAGAAAAAGCTACTAGGAAAAACGGTAAAAATGCTCCTTATTGAGACAGGTAAAATCAGTAATAAAGCAATTATTATCAGTCTCGTTAAACAACTTGAGCTTTCGTACGACAGTGAAAAAACGGCTATCTTGCGTAGTGCCCTCGAAATTATTGTCGGTATTACACCAGACGACATCTTTTAAATCAGTCCTTCTCCCCTACTAGATCCTGTCTAAAAATCAATCCAGATAAAATTAATTAGTCTCTTTAAAATTAATACATTAAAGTGTTATACGTTAAAGTAAAGCATCTTATTTAATTCTATTTTTTTAAATAAATTTTATATATCGTTCACTCTATGATTAGCGATCTTTTAGAATAATGCTTTATTTAAAACGATTATAATCGAATAGTAATAGTTTAATATCCTAGTTTTTTGTATCGCAATTTATTGTTTATTTAATTTGAAATTTTAAAACCAACATTTTACAGCGTAAGAAAATAGATATACTATATCGAGAATGTCTCGGGCTGTTTAAATATCATTGTTATAATGTCTTTATTTATTTATATAATAATTAAATTATTTTTATATAAAAAGTAACAGTCCTTATTAGTTTATTAAAAATCAATTAATACTTAATCGGTGGAATATGGATATATCTACACTAGATCTTATGGACAGAGGCTGGTTCATCGGTGGTTTTAACCCATCTGTTTACTTGACCCAAGATGTCGAAGTAGCCATTAAGAAATATAGAAAAGATGATGAAGAACATAATCATATTCATAAAATAGCTACTGAGATAACGGTGATTGTGGCCGGAAAAGCCAGGATGAATGATCGTGTATTTAGCGACGGAGATATCATTACTATTTTTCCTGGTGAGGAAGCCAATTTCTATGCAATGACGGATGTAATAACAGTGGTTATTAAATTCCCGAGTGTAGTCAATGATAAGTATATAGTTGAGAAATCTCCATGTTAAATATTGTAATACCTATGGCCGGAGAGGGAAGTCGATTTAAACAGGCGGGCTATAAGGATCCTAAGCCTCTAATTGAAATTAATAATAAGCATATGATAGAGATTGTAATTAATAATCTCACCCCTAAAAGGGAGCATAGGTTTATATTTATATGCCAAGAGAGACATTTATTAGAAACCTCATTGGAAAGAAAACTGAAAAAAATTGATGAGAATTCTATCGTTATCTCATTGAAAAATGTGACCAGAGGGGCCGCAGAAACGGTTTTACAGGCTGAGAAATTTATCGATAGCGATTCACCATTGATGATAGCTAATTGCGATCAATGGATAGATAAAAGGATTGATGAATATCTGACTGAATTAGATAGTCGAGAGTGTGATGGCATGATTATGAGTATGACCGCTGATGACGAGAAATGGTCATACCTTAAACTAGATAGCCAGGGTAGAGTTGTAGGCGTCAAAGAGAAGCAGGTCATCTCAAATGAAGCCTCGGTTGGGATATACAATTTCAAAAGGGGAAAAAGTTTCTGTACTGCCGCGAACAAGATGATTAATGAAAATAATTTATCAGCAGGAGAGTTTTATGTTGCGCCAGTCTACAACTATCTGATTCATGAACAAGATGCAATCGTAGAATACTACAATATAGGTAAAGAGTTTAGCGGCATGTATGGACTAGGGATACCTAGTGATTTAGATAAGTTCTTGAAAAGCGATATTCATTTGAAAGCTACTAATTTCTAATAATTATGAAAATCCTACAATGCATCAATGACAAAAACCTAGGAATTAAAAAATCCTTTAGAGAACTAAAATTAAGCGATTATCAATTTTTAGAAAAAAATAGTTTAACAATAATAACTTTCTCTAAAGTAATTACATCTTTACCAGTTGATAAGGTAGTTATAAATGGCGTAAAAAGAATATATTTGGAAGAAAAAAATAATATCTTTCTATATAACATACAATGCGAATCACCATTCTATGCACAAATATTGTGGGATATTTCTCATGAATTGAATATTAATGGATACTTATACATTGAAGAAGCCTTAAATGTTGATGGTTTTTTAGATAAACTTTACTACAAAGAAAGTTTTAGATTGGTAGAGGTTATCGAAGGAAAAGTTTATAAGTATGAAAAGGTGTTGCCTCTACTGATTGAGCAAGATAAAGGTATCGATGCATGGAGTTTTTGTATCCCCACTGGTAGTGGTGATCCTATCTTCCTCAATCGATGTGTAGAAAGGATCCTGAATATCGATATCCCCCTCAAAGAGATTATTCTTTGCGGAAAGGTTAATGCTAATTTTAAATATTTAGATAAAGTTACACTTATTGATGATGGTAATGATGGGGAGACTAATCATCTGACTAGGAAAAAAAATATCTTAGTAGAAAACGCCTCTTTCAACAACGTATGTATAATTCATGACAGAGTACTGTTACCACTAGAATTTTATAAAGCAGTAAAGGATTTTGGAGATTGTTATCCATTGACGGGGTTTCAATCATTTTACTTTCAAGATAAGTATAACTTCTTACCGAGAAAATATTCTGATTTTAATACTATATCTCAAGATCTCACTAAAGAGATAGATATCGAAAACGTAACTAAAAATGATACTAATATTATTAGTAAACTATTTTACTGTTATCAGCATCCGGTGAGGTGTAATTTTGGTCACGATTACCTAACAGGCAGTTTGTATTTAACCAAAAAAAGTTTATGGCTTAAGTATTCTCAGAATGAAAATCTATTTTGGAACGACTATGAAGATATTGAATATGGTATAAGAATTAGTAGCTATGGTATACCATGCCGAATAAATCCTCATGCTATTACTCAGAGTATGACCTCTCGTTCAGTAATACATTATTACGGCTATGTCGCTACGTATAATGTAGCAGGTAAAATCACAATGTCGCGTTGTATGCTTGAGCGGCTACCTTTCATACAACGTAAGCCGCTATTTAGAATATCTAAAGAAGAGGCCAGACAGAGAGCTTACACATTTGCTAAGAAATATGGTGCGAGTAAACAGACGCTACTCCATATCTCTTCTGCAAGTATGACTGGAATATCACGTTATTTAATTATTAAAAGAATTATTGCTGATGTGACAGTAAAACTTGATTTAATCGATGAATTTATGGTGGACTTTTCGACATACATCCTATGTGAATCGATGGCTCCTAATGAATTCGACGATATTATAAGAATTATGTTTTCATCAGCCAGTCCTAAAACCAAGAAAAAAACACTAGTGATGAGTTTTATTTTAAATAACCAACTCTTTCATTCTTTTAGTTCATCTCCTTTTTTCAAGGAAAAAGAAGATTGGTTTATCAAGAAAGGTTGGTTAAGTAATATTGGTAACTTTATATCAGCGGTTAATCTAAAGTTTTTTATCCCTGGCGTATACTTTAAAGGAGGGGTAAGAAAAGTAAAAAATATGTTAAATGATACTACCCCTTGGAAATAGTAAAATGGAAATAATAATAAAAGGAATTACTGAGGAAGAGTATGGGTTATGGTTTAATGGCGTTAAAGGTGAAGAAATCACAAGAGGATATACTCATGATGGATGTATTATAACGAGGATAGGTTTTAATTTAGAAGGTATTAAAAGTTTTGAATTAGATATGAATCATTCTGAATATGTATTTTTTATCCTGTG
>OFEI01000015.1_pt1 | contig 79359 bp, 69 predicted proteins | sample 1521041 | NCBI WGS metagenome assembly OFEI01 (sample SAMN05335687, study PRJEB24111) | insect metagenome | biome: ENVO:00009004; isolation source: gut from larvae fed green and black olives | host: Bactrocera oleae | place: Israel | collected 2011-11
CTTATGAAGAAATTATGAGGAATCTTTTCAAAAGCATTATTGCAGGATCAGCAATAACATTAGCTGCAATTACCTTTAATTTGATTGATAAATTTAAAGGTCGTAGAAAAAAGTCATCCAAACCTGGTTAAGTTATAAGTCCCGGTCGCCTTAACCGGGACTGTTGTTGAGAATAATTCTTTAGCCCATGTTCTGGCAGCGGCAGAGGCAAACAAGAAAGGTACGATAGCAAATTACTTATCAGGAACACAGGCCACTATCAAAGAAGTCTGTAACGGCGGAACGCCGATATCCTGTGAAACAGCCGTGGCAACCATGGGCAGTGCGATGCCCTGGCTGTTATTACCGACAGCAGCAGCGACAACGGGAAAAAATATCGGAACCTCTGCGGTCATTAATATGGGTGGTGCGGCGATTGGAAGTGGGATTAAGGGGGAGGATCCGACTAGTCCTATGGCTGGGGCTGGAATAGGTACTGTAGCTGGAGGCATTGGTGGTGAAATAGTCAAAGGAGCTGCTTCAAAATTTGCGAAAGATACCGTCTCCGATGTAACTGGCTCGATTTTTGGTGGATACATCAGCGAACAAATGGGAGATGTAGTAAAAAATACTCTTGATGAAAAGGATAAAACTAATGCTAAAAAATAACCTTCTTATTTTGGTAAAATTGGTATTCGGTTGCTTAGTTTTATTTTTAAATGCGAATTTAATATCTGAACTTCTGGCATCATCAATTATTTATATTAAAAAAGGATTTTTTCCATTTAGTTGGGAAAGGGTTTTTGCATCTTTCTTTAAATCTGGTTATGTAGGTGGTCTTGTTTTAGGTATTGGCCTTTGGATAAAAATCTGGTTAAGAGAAAAGAAAAATAAAAAGTCATCACATGGGTAAACGCTTAACTCCAGCCGATATCGGCTGAGGCTGTTGTCAAATAATGCGCTGAGTGCTATGTCTGGTTCAGTTCTGGATTTTGGCTGGGTAAAACACCGGATGCGACGACAGGAGATAAAGCGAAACTTGTGGGTGATTTTGATTTTGATCGAAATAACTTAATCAGAGGCACAAAAATATCAATCGGATGCGGGATTATTATTGGTGTGGGGCAATGCTTCATGTCGAAAGAGAAACCGGCCTCGCCTTTTAATCCCAAGTAACATACGCAAATCCCGGCCATCGAGCCGGGATAATGGTTGAGAATAATGCGCTGAGCCTTCCTTCAGGAATGGCAGATTATGCTCAGTCAGCGTCTTCATTAGCAATGTCGATGGCTCAGCAAGGTGCAACCCCAGATGAAATCAATACAGCTCTAAGTCAGCATGTGAAGGGGGATTTGCCCGAGGGAGCGAATATTACGAAAGCCATTGTTGAGGGGTACACAGATGGTTTGCTGATTGCGGGTGCTTGGTATCTGGGGCCAGCGGCATCGGTGGGTAAAGTGATTGGCGGAGGAATTATCGCAGAGATAGCGAATGGAAGCTACCAATGGTTTGACCTGAGCCGTCCAGGTAACGAAAACAAAAGCTGGGACTGGAAAAGCAGCGTAAGCTCAGGGATTTCGGGGATGCTTGCTCCGGGAAGAACTGTCCAGCAAAATGTTGGAATAGCGGTAGCCGGTGCGGTGTTTACGGATGGGCCTGATATGGGATCTCTTGGTGGTGCTGCTTTGGGTGGCTTAATTGGTGGAGGGATTGGTAAGTACGCACCGGACTTGCTCAGCCCAGTTTTCGGAACTTCTGCTGGTTTTTGGTCTGATGTTGGTAGTGCTTACGTATCTGAAGCTACAGGCAATGCGGTTAAAGATGCTATCAATAAACAGGAGAAGAATAAGTGAAGAGAAAACCAACAATAATGCTTCTTCTATTAAGCATCTTATTCGGTTCGATTATCTTCTTTCTTCTGGGAATAGTATTAAGTTTAATTATTAACTTTATTTATTTAAATAATTTTTCTGTGGATGAACAGGACATTTTCAAAACAAGTGTTTTAAGCCTTATTGCTGGCACCGCAGGTGGAACTGGTTCATGGATCTTCGCCAAAATAGACGAACGTAATACCAGCAAATCTCCACCATCCGATCGTGAGTAAACTCAACAATAATCCAGCTAATCGGCTGGGATTATGGTTGAGAATAACTTACTTGGTGGTAGTGAAGAAGCTCAGGCTGCATGGATACGACAGCATGGTATCGATATGGCGAGCTGTGCTGATAATCCTGGGGGAAGCGCATGTCAAAAAAGCCAAAAATGAACGTGATGCGGTAGGGTTTGCTCTTGCTACAGGTAGTGTCGCTCTCCTACCCGGCGGCGCTCAGGCTATGTGGGGGCTTGGTGCGGGCGCTAATGCAGGGATTAGCTACTGGGTAGATGGAGCGATTGATCCGGCTAATGCAGCTATTTCAGGCTGGGTGAATGTTTTCAGTATGGGTAATGGCGTTGTGGGTACAGTCGGTTGGAATGCCGCAGGTGGTGCGCTGGGTAACTGGATTGATAACAAAGATCCACTGTCTGGTGCGCTTATCAATGGTGCTGGTTCGAGTATTGGCTATGGCATTGGTAAGGGCCTTTCATGGGGAATTAATACTGGAGCAAACTGGTGGAAAGGGGGCTGGGATCCGAAATTTAATCCAACACTTCAGAACTATACTGAAATAAAAGGTGATTTTGGGATTTCTAAGGAAGTAACACCGAGCAATATCCCAGGTAGTTTTGGCGACATCGGAGCCTCTTTCTTTTCCGAGTATGGCGGCAAAAAACGTGAACCAGTCATTGAGGGAAAACTGAAATGACACTCTTCAATGAAAAAATATTAAGTCTGCTTATTCTATATGTCGCTTGTATGTTGGGAATTATTATTAGTTTCCTGTGTATAGCCTTGTCCGTAGATATTTTAGTTTGGATGCTGACAGGATCTTTGGATCTGACCAAAGGCGGTATAATCAAAATCATTACTATTGGTTGTGGTATTGGTGCTTTCACTGGTGCGGTTTTTGTCATAGCAAGACTACTTAAATTAAAAGGATTTTAGATTGAAGATACGATAAAACTTCGGCTAACGAGTAGGGGTTGAGAATAATGCGCTGAGCCTTCCTTCAGGAATGGCAGATTATGCTCAGTCAGCGTCTTCATTAGCAATGTCGATGGCTCAGCAAGGTGCAACTCCAGATGAAATCAATACAGCGCTCAGTCAGCATGTGAAAGGGGATTTGCCCGAGGGAGCGAATATTACGAAAGCCATTATTGAGGGTTACACAGATGGATTAATGATAGGAGTCGCAATCTACTTAGGTCCTGCGGCCTCGATAGGGAAAGTTGTGGGGGGAGCAGTCATCGCGGAAATCGCTAATGGTTCTTATCAGTGGTTTGATTTAAGTAAGCCAGGAAATGAAAGTAAAGGTTGGGATTACAGGGGAAGTGCTTCGGCAGGTATTATGGGAGCACTGGCTCCGGGTCGAAACATATGGCAGAACGCAGCGCTCGCGACAGGTGGATCCCTATTTACTGATGGCCTTGATAAAGGCGCTTTAATTGGTACGGGGGCTGGTTGGCCATTTGGTAGTGTGGTTGGTGAGGTTGCACCGCCTGTAGTGAAACCAGTTTTAGGCTCAGGCTCTGGCTTTGTTAGCGATGTTATTGGTTCTGTTGGTGGTGAATTTATTGGTAATAAAGTTAAAGATAAAATAAATAAGAAGGATTCTAATGATGCTAAAAAATAAAAAAAATCAGAATATAAATTTAAGGATTTTATTTTTAGGTGTTATTTACCTTGTTATCTGTTGTTTCATTTTTTTCTTTATAGCTAGTGTTGTTATTGACTTGGTTTTTGAAGGTAAGGTGAATTTAACGCGAGAAGTAATTATAGATATTATCGTTGTAAGTACTATCGCAGGTGCTGCTGGAGGGTTAGGTTCGTGGATTTTCGCGAAAATAGATGAACGCAAAGCCCGAAAATCTCCCCCATCCGATCCATAATAAGCAACAATCTCAGCGTTATGGCTGGGTTTATTGTTGAGAATAATGCGCAGGGTGCTACGTCTGGTTCAGATCTTGGATTTTGGCTGGGTAAAACACCGGATGCGACGACAGAAGATAAAGCGAAACTGGTGGGTGATATAGCGAAGGGGAATGCGATTGTCTCTGCGGATCTGGCCGGTACGATTGGGCTGGGTATTGTTCCAGGAGGCGCACAAATAGCCGCGGGTATTGGTGGTGGCGCTAATACTCTTATTCAGTCTGCGGTAAACGGTGAAGTGAATTATACCGATGTGCTGATAGCGAGTTGGGTTGGCGTGGTCACTTCGAATACCGGACTGTTAGGAACAGTCGGCTGGAATGCAGCGGGAGGAGCAATGTCAAATTATATTAAAGGTGATGACCCCCTGACCGGTGCTGTAATCAGCGGCGGGGCGTCTGGCATAGGCTATGGTGTGGGTAAAGTTATTCAGGGGCAACTTGATAAGGTGCTTAATCCGAATTGGAAAAACTGGGAATGGGTTGATGTGGGGATGGGTATCAGTAAGCCGTTACCATTGAATCCAGCTCCTGGCGTGATAGGGAATATTTTCGGTTCAGGGGCATCCGAAGTCACCAATGAAAAAATAGGTAAAGGGATTAAAAAACAAGGAGAGAATAAATGAGTATCTCCAAAAATAAATGGTTTTTAATTTTTATTTACTTAGTTACAGCTTTTGTTGTAGCCACATCATTGGGCTTTATACTTATTTCATTTGTAATTGAGTTTTGTATATCGATTTATACCAAAAGAACATTTGATTTTAGCAATATCGATTTTATGCAGTGTGTAAAAATAGGTATTGGAGGAGGCGGGATCGGAGGTGTTGGGTGTTGGGTAATTTATTATAAAAATTATAAATGAAACACTATACTAACTCCAGCTAATCGGCTGTGATTATTGTTGAGAATAATGTTATGAATTCTGTTTCTTCGAATAAACTCGATACAGCTATAGAGAAAATCATGTAAGGCAACGGCACACTTGGCTGAAGAGCGAACAGATAACACTTGAAAATGTAGACTCCCGTAGTGATACTTTACTCCCGAAATCTACTATATAGACCCCTACCAATTTTCAGCTAATAAAGAAGAAACCTTAACAGTCTGTTTAGGCAGTTATTCACGAGGCTACAGGAACCACTATAAAACGAGTGTTTAATGGAGCGTGTACATAGTATCAGATGCCGGGAAGCGAAAAGATAAAATATTATTATGGATATAAATAAGGAGTTAAGGATGCTTAAGGAAATAGCTATATTTTTTTCAATTATCTTATTAACAGGATGTAGTAAAGTTTTTCCTGTACCAACAAAGTACGAACCCCCGAGAAATACCAGCGATATTGCAAAAGTAAGATTAATGGGGAATCCACTTTATTATTCAATCAGACAAAAAAACGACACGGGCGATCTGGTTGGTGGATTTGTTGTAGAGCACAACAGATTCGTTAACATAGGTTTGGGTACCACTGTCGACAGTGGATTTCCCAAAATACAGGGAAAGGATTATAGCGGGAAGTACTTTGAAACTTTAGTGATCGCAGACCGCAAGACAGAGATAAATTACCTTGCCCAAAACTGTAGCGTCACTCTAGATGTTATCCCCAAAAGAGAGGCTATCTATGAGGTGCATTACAGTGATTCAGACCTGACAGGATATTGTGTCCTCTATATACGTCCTGTTGTATTTGATGAGGTCAATTCAATCTATATAGAGGGCAGTAACTAATGTCCAACATAAAAAAACTTACGGTATTAGCCCTCTCATTTTTACTTTCAGCTTGCATGGTGAATGTTGACAGAACCCGTGCTACGGAACTTAATCGATATTCTGAATCATCGATTAAAGAAAAATTAATCATAGGAAGTTCAACTAAAAAGGAAGCAATGTTGCTATTAGGTGCGCCAAACTCACCTAAGGATTATAACCATGCCAGTGAATGGGTGTATAAATCCGTCCAGATACACAGGGGAATATATCTATCCATTCCCTTTAATAACAATAAAGAGCAAGTTTTAACATTAAAGTTTAACGAGGTGGGGGTTTTATCATCTTTAGATTATATAGATAAGGCTTCCAAAAGTATTTTTAAGTAACGCTAACCCACGCCTACAAATGGATGAAACTAATAGGCGGACAGCAAATATGGTGTAAGGAACCAATTATTGATGATATCAGGGGAGCTAGTCTGAATTTCACAGTAAGGCTTTCACCGATAATAGAGTTAGAACGGGTGTCAGGTTCAGTCGCTGATCCGAATAGGCACGGTTCATGGACTCGGCAGTAACATGGCAAGAGTGAGCGCAGGGATACAGGCCGGACAAGCACCTCTTAGCTGCTAAGTTGGTTCACCATTACTACCAAAACATGGACGAAAATGGAGCGAGAAATGAAATGTATAGAATGTAATGGATTTGATGCAAACAAAGAGTCTGGACTCTGTGATGCCTGTGAAAATATAGAGTTAAGAAAAATTAATGGACTGCTGTATCTTCCTGCCATAGGGCTTATCCTAGGAATTGTTCGTAGTGCAAACGAGCTTTACATTTTAACTATGGTTATAGTTGATCATTTCGATGAAACGAGTTTCTTGTCTTATTACTCCATGGGGGCAGTTGCATTTCTGATCGCTGATTTTCTTACCCCTCTTTATGCATCCTTGTCATTTTTTAGGCGCAAGAAAAATACTCGAAAAGTCATGATAATTTACTATCTGATAGGGATGATCAGCGCGTTATATTTTACTGTTCTTCCTTTTGTTGTTGATAACACTCAATATGAAATGGAGGATGTAGGGATAATAGTGAATGGGCTTTTCGGGGTTGTCATATGGATCCCTTACTTTTTGCTTTCCAAAAGGGTTAATAGTGTTTTCTGTCGGTAGTCTATTTGATTAGTTCACCCGCTTTCAGCTGACGTAGGATCTGTAGTACTACTCTGCTTAAGCAATAATTACTAGCACCTTACTCAGTTGGGTGTCCAACCTTTGGGGTGCAGTCCACCTCTCTGGCTTTTTTTATATCAAGACCTAACGCTTCTTCTTTGTACCCTGTACGGCTTTAAAGCGCGGGTTACTCTTGCAAATAACAAATACGCGTCCGTGGCGGCGCACGATCTTACAATCAGGATGGCGCTGCTTGGCGGATTTTAGTGAACTAAGGACTTTCATTATTTATCCTTTTTAGCATTATCGAAGAAGCGGCCAAAACGCTGTGCGAAACGCGCGGCGCTGCCTTCTTTGGCAAACTCTTTCTGTTTACCGGTATAGAACGGATGCGAGTGAGCGGACACGTCTAGGGTAACGTAAGGATAAACCTGGCCCTGATACTCGACGGTACGTTCGGTTTTAATCGTCGATCCGATAACCATATAGTGATCGGCGCCGAGATCGTGAAAGACGACCTGACGATAGTTGGGATGAATATTCGGTTTCATAATCGCTCCAAATTGTAATGTTATATTATAACAATAACGGTTTACGGCGAGCGGTGCAACCCTCTTTAGGACAAATTAGCGATCATTGGGTCAAAGCGGCGTCGATACGCTCCATTAAGTTAGCGCTCGCTAACCGTAGATAATGGCTAAACGCCGAACGGGCGGCCGAGGCGGGGCGATGGCGCGGCGTAACGAGATTTACGGTAAAGGGTACGGAGACGCTAAAGCGACGCATCACCACGTTATGCGGTAGATAATCGAGGGCGGTCAGTGGATTAATGATCGACACCCCGCAGCCTTGCCCAACCATCGCGCAGACCGACGCCGCACTGTGCGTTTCTAAGGCGAGTCGCCGAGCAACGCCCCGGGTTAGAAACAGCTGATCCAGCAGCTGCCGATAGCTATCGGTACGTGAAAGGCTGATAAACGGTAGGTCGCGAAAATCCTCGGGGGTTAGCACTGCGTGCGAAGCGAGCGGGTGATGCGGCGCAAGAATACAGACCTCATCGACGGTCAATAGGGTATCGATCTCACAGCCTTCCGGGACCGATTGGGTCTCGGTGATCCCGAGATCGAAGCGCTGCGCGGTCAGCCATTCCTCTAGGAGCGGCGACTCTTGCGGCGTGATCGTCATACTTGCCGCAGGATAGTCGCGTAAATAGGGGGCGCAGGCATGGGGCAATAGGGATTGCGAAAAAGCCGGTAGGCAGGCGACCGTAATCTCCGCGTCATCGAGCTGGGCGAGGCCAGCCGCCGTCTCCTGAATACGCTGGCGTCCGTACCAGCTGCGCTGGACCTCTTCGAACAGACGAAACCCTTGCTGGGTCGGATGTAAACGCCCTTGGCTACGGCGAAACAGTGGCACGGTAAGTTGCTGCTCAAGTCGTGCCAGCTCTCGGCTCAGGGTGGGTTGTGACGTACGTAATAGGGCGGCGGCGCTGGTTAGTGTGCCTTGTGTCATCACCGCATGGAAAATCTCGATCTGTCGCCAGCTAAGTGGGGCCATCAGGTTTTTCGTCCAAGGTATATCATGGATGAATAGAGTAGCGATTAAATGATATTTTTCAATATATAAAGAGTGTGGCTTACTGAGCCTATCGCTTAAGGAGATAACCATGCCGACCCTGATCACCGACACATCCACCGCCCTACATCACACGCAACTGCTCGCCCTCGCTCAGCACTATCAAGGCCCTTTCTGGGCGTATGATGCGCAGATCATTCGCCAACAAATCGCTAAGCTGCGCCAGTTTGATGTGATCCGCTTTGCGCAAAAATCCTGCTCGAATATTCATATTCTAGGGTTAATGCGTGAACAGGGGGTGAAGGTCGATTCGGTTTCGGTGGGCGAACTCACCCGTGCGCTGCAGGCCGGCTATCGTCCAGAAGGGGACGATATTGTCTTTACCGCCGATCTCCTCGACCGTGAAGGGTTAGCACGGGTAACGGAACTAAATGTCGCCGTTAATACCGGCTCTATCGATATGCTTAAGCAGTTGGCGGAAGTCTCGCCGGGGCACCGCGTCTGGTTACGGATTAACCCAGGTTTTGGGCATGGCCACAGCCAGAAAACGAATACCGGTGGCGAGAACAGTAAACATGGCATCTGGTATCAGCAACTTCCTGAGGCCTTGACGGTGATCCAGCAGGCGGGTCTACGGTTAGAAGGACTGCATATGCATATCGGCTCGGGCGTCGATTATCAGCACCTGCAACAGGTCTGCGATGCGATGGTCGAGCAAGTACTGGGGAGCGGATGCGATCTTCGTGCTATCTCCGCGGGGGGCGGTTTATCGACGCCTTATACGTTCGAGGAGCAAGAGATCGATCCCGCCCACTATTTCTCGTTATGGGACCAGGCACGGCAACGTATTGCCGAGCACCTAGGACACGCCATCACACTGGAAATAGAGCCTGGCCGCTTTTTAGTGGCGCAATCCGGCGTGCTAGTCAGTGAGGTTCGTGGCACGAAGTGGATGGGTAATCGCCATTTTACGTTGGTTGACGCAGGATTTAGTGACCTGATGCGCCCGGCAATGTACGGCAGTTATCATCATATCTCAGTGATGCCTGTCGATGACAGTGACTCCGCATCACGGCCAGTGCAGCAGACCTTAGTGGCGGGGCCGCTCTGTGAATCGGGGGATGTCTTTACCCAGCTGGCGGGAGGGGAGGTAGAACCGCGTACCTTGCCTTTAGCGCAGGTTGGCGACTACTTGGTCTTTCACGATACCGGCGCTTATGGTGCATCGATGTCCTCCAACTACAACAGTCGTCCACTAATTCCCGAAGTCCTTTTAGACGACGGGAAAGCTACCGAGATCCGTCGCCGACAGACCCTCGATCAGCTTCTTGCCTTGGAAAGCGCCCAGCCTCTATTCGGCTAACGACCGGGGGAGCTATAGCTCTTCCAATCGGGCGACAGAGTGGCGAATGACCAGGGTCGGTTGGAAGAGATGGGTGACTGCGGGGGGCGTAAGGCCATTGCCTAAGGCCAACGCAAGGCGTGCCGCCTGCTGTGCCATCGCGACAACCGGATAGCGGACGGTAGTTAAGCGTGGGCGAACATAGCGGGAGACATGGACATCATCGAAACCTATCATCGACACCTGTTCAGGGACTTTGATGCCATTATCCGATAACGCTGCGAGCGCTCCGGCCGCCATGGAGTCGTTATAACAGGCGACAGCGGTAAAGTTCCTGCCTTGCGCCAACAACGATACCATGGCCTGCTCGCCCCCCGTTTCATCAGGCTCCCCGTAGGCGATACACTCTACCGGGGCCGATAGCTGGTGATCGTGCAAGGCATCCCGATACCCGGCGAGGCGCTCTTTCGCATCCGAAATCTCATGGGTCGAACAGATGTAGGCAATTTTTTGATGGCCTTGGCTGATCAGATGACGCGTCGCTAACCAGCTGCCATAGCGATTATCGAGGGAGATACAGCGCGATTCGAAGCCTTTTACCACACGGTTATTCAGAACCATCCCCGGCACTTGCTGCATAAACGTCTGCAGTACCTCGTCGTCAACCATCTTCGCATGGATGACCAAACTCTGACACTGGTGGCGGATCAGCTGCTCGATAGCCAGTTTTTCCTGGGCTGCGCGGTGGTAGCCATTACCGATTAATAAGAAATTGCCAGTCTGAATGGCTACCTGATCGACGGCTTTCACCATCGCACCAAAGAAGGGATCGGACACGTCGTTAACCAATAGTCCCAAGGTTGCCGTAGATTGCTGGGCCAGCGCGCGGGCATTGGCATTAGGAATATAGTTAAGCTCTACCACTGCTTCACCAACCACTTTCTTGGAGTGAGCACTTGCTTTAGGGGACTGGTTGAGCACGCGGGAAACGGTAGCCACAGAGACCCCCGCTAATCGAGCAACATCCTTAATTGTGGCCATAATAAATCTTCCAGGGTAAACGTTTACACTTGATTATGTTACGTCAATCATCTGGGGGTGCAACCCCGATAAATGCCAGATAGATCGCAGATTTACGCTAAAGTCCGACAGAAAAGCGTGCAAACGTTACGGTGCTTATCGTTGGTTACATTTTGCGGGGTTCTGTTGCGTTTTAGGGCTAGTTGTTTTTGTTCAACTTTCAGTAAAGTGATTCTCCCAGAGGTATTAATCGGTGAACATCTATCCATGGATTACACCAGCCTGCGCAACTGCGCAGGTTTTTTTTTGCCTAATGCCTATCTAACCCGTCATTTTTCAGCAAGTTAACCTAAGTTTTCTCCAGCTATTACGAACTGAAACACAGTTTTCGGCACTTTCGGCGACTTTTTAATGTAAACTAACGATAAATTTATCTTTATTTTTAACTTATCGGATTGCTATGCCCCGGATAAAAAAAATTTTAGGAAAAGACCAAATTAAATCGCCGTTTAACTCGTTTCGATTTCGTCTGGTCTGTCTCGGGGTCGTGGCCTGTTTAGGATTATTACTGTTACGTGTCGGCGACCTGCAACTGGTTGACCAGCCGATGTTAGAGCATGAGGCCGATCAGCGCTCCTTGCGTACGGTAACTCTCCCCACTAACCGCGGCACGCTTCTCGATCGCAATGGTGAGACAGTTGCCCTGAGCGTCCCTTCGCGGGATATCATCGCCGATCCGCTGAAAATTCTCGAAGCTAACCCCGATTTTTATAGTCCAAAGTGGGCTTATCTCGCGAATGCATTGAATATGCGTCCTGAACAGCTCGCTAACCTCATTACCGCCAATGCTAAGAAGCGTTTTCTCTATCTAGGTCGCAAGGTCGAACTCGGTATCGCCAAAGATATCTCCAGCTTGCACCTACAGGGACTCACCTCGGTCTACGACGATAGCCGCTTCTATCCGATGGCCGAGGCGGCTGCGCCGCTGATCGGCATCGTGGGGGCGGATAATAAGGGGCTGAATGGATTAGAGCATAGCTTCGACACGCTACTCCAAGGTGTGCCGGGGAAAGAGAAGTATCGTCAAGATCGCCACGGTAATATCATTTCCATGATCAGCTATCAGCCGCCGACTCAGCCGCCGACCGTGCAGCTTAGTATCGACAAGTTCATTCAATACACGATGTTCTCTAAGCTGCGTGATGGCGTGTTACTGAACAAGGCCGATTCCGGAGCCGCGGTGATGGTAAGAGTAGACACCGGTGAGGTCTTGGGGATGGCGTCTTATCCCTCTTATAACCCGAACAATTACGAAGGTGCGAATGCCGCACAGATGCGTAACGTTGCGATCAACGATAGCTTCGAACCGGGTTCCACGGTTAAGCCACTCGTGGTGATGGAAGGGCTACAGCGGCGGTTGGTTCGTCCCGACTCGGTGTTAGACACGACCCCCTATATGGTCAACGGCCACTTAATCCGTGACGTCGGACACTGGCCGCGCCTTACCATGACCGGCATCTTGCAGAAATCGAGTGATATCGGGGTCTCGCATATCGCCTTGGCAATGCCTGCGGACGTGCTGGTCAATACCTATCGCTCGTTCGGCCTTGGCCGCCCTACGGGGCTGGGGCTTACCGGTGAAAGCGTCGGTTACTTCCCGCTACACCGCCAGCGTTGGGCCGATATCGAACGGGCAACGTTCTCATTCGGCTATGGATTGCGTGTTACGCCGTTACAGATTGCGCGCGAATATGCAACGCTAGGCTCCTTCGGTCTGTACCGTCCGCTTTCGATCACTAAGGTCACGCCACCGGTCGTCGGGACGCGAGTCGCCGACGAAGACGTCGTGCGCAGTGTGGTCCATATGATGGAAAGCGATGCATTACCGGGAGGATCCGGAGTCCGTGCTGCCGTACCGGGCTACCGCTTAGCGATTAAAACCGGTACCGCAGAGAAGATGGGCAGTAATGGTAAATACGACGGCGGCTATATCAACTACACAGCAGGCGTTGCACCGGCCAGTCATCCTGTCGTGGCGCTAGTGATTATGATTAACCACCCGACAGCGGGCGACCACTTCGGGGGCAGCGTTGCCGCCCCGGTATTTGGTAATATTGTTGGACCGGTGCTTAAGCATATGAATATTGCGCCAGATGCCATCTATACCCCGCAAGATCCTCAAGCCACACATTAAGTTTTCGCTTAATCGCCGGGCGGCCTCAGGTCGCCCGTGTCCCAACGACCTTTACGTAGCCAGAAATAATTTAACGGCATCCTTACGAATTTATGCTGGCAACTCAGTGCCAGCTTGCTAATAATAAAGCCTATTATGACCCGACTGTTTGCCACCGCGCCGCAGATGGGTGTTGATGTCTCCTGATAACGAAGAAGAACCATGACCAATACGTCTCAACGACCTGTACGTCGCACTTGGCTGAAAAAGCTCGCTATTGTCTTGATTATTGTCGTCGTCGCCGTGGTGGCTTGGCGTCTCTTCTTCACCCATTCTTCCTCCCCAACAGGAGCGGCACCCGCAGGACGCCATGCGATGCGTGGGGGGATGGGAGCAGGGGGGGCCACTATCGTACATGCGGTAAGCGCCAAACAGGCAGATGTACCTGTCTATGTTTCCGCGCCGGGTACAGTCATTCCTAATGCAAGCGTCACGGTAACTAGCCGGATCACCGGCCAGCTCGACGAAGTCCTCTTCACCGAAGGCCAGAAGGTGAGCGCAGGGCAGTTGCTCGCCCAGATCGACGATCGAGATTACCAAGCGACCCTGGCGCAATATCAAGGCGCTTTAGCTGAAAACCAGGCGCTGTTAAAAAATGCCGAGTTGACCCTCGCACGCTATCGTAAACTCTACGCGCAAGACTCTTTATCTAAGCAAGACTTAGAGAGCCAAATCGCCACGGTTGGGCAATATCGCGGTACCGTACAACAGGATATTGCGCAGATTAATAACGCGAAAGTAAGTATTAGCTATGCGCGGATCACCGCTCCAGTAACGGGTCGCGTCGGGCTACGGTTAGTCGATGCCGGAAACCTGGTACAGAGTGGCGATAGTACCGGGATCGTGACGATTACGCAGATGCAGCCCGCGGCCGTCACCTTCAGCGTGCCACAGAGCTATGTGGGGCAATTGGCTAAGAAGCTGCACCAAGGCCAGGCGTTACCCGCGACCGCCTTCGACCAAGATGGTACCACCGTCTTCGCCGAGGGTGAGGTGCGCTTTATTAGTAACACTATCGATACCACCACCGGTAGCGTCGCGCTAAAAGCGATGTTTACTAACCAAGACGAATCGTTGTTCGCTAACCAGTTTGTGAACCTACGCCTGCAGATCGATCAGCTAAAACAGGCGACGGTAGTCTCGACCCAAGCTATCCAGCTCAGTAGCGATGGAAGCTTTGTTTTTGTGATCCGTCCGGATAATACGGTCGTGCGCCAAGCGGTCAACACCGGCCCGCTTTTCGGTAACGACCAGCAGGTGGTGCTCTCCGGGATTAAACCGGGGGATCGCTTAGTCTCCGAAGGTATTGACCGCCTGACCACGGGTAGCAAAGTGACGGTTGCTGATCAAACCGCGCCGCAGTCTGCTGAAAACAAGGCTGAATAATGAATCCCTCTCGTCTCTTTATTCAACGCCCCGTGGCGACCGTGCTATTAATGGTCGCCGTCTTGCTCTCTGGGATCTTTGCCTACCGCTTCTTATCGGTGTCGGCGTTACCACAGGTCGATTACCCGACGATCCAAGTGACCACGCTCTATCCGGGGGCGAGTCCAGAAGTGATGTCGACCTCGGTCACCGCGCCGCTGGAGCGTGAACTCGGTGAGATGAGTGGCCTGAGTGCGATGACCTCCAACTCTTCCTCCGGCTCGTCGCTGATCACCCTGCGCTTTGGGCTGACGACCTCACTGGATGTCGCCGAGCAGGAAGTGCAGGCCGCGATTAACTCGGCCAACAGCCTATTACCTAACGATCTCCCTAACCCGCCGACCTATAAAAAGGTTAACCCTGCGGATACCCCGGTGGTGACGCTGGCGGCGACCTCCGATAACCTAGCGTTAACGCGGGTACAAGACTTATTGAACACGCGCGTGGCCTTAAAGCTCTCGCAAATCTCCGGGGTCGGACTCGTCAGCTTGGACGGCGGTAATAAGCCTGCCATCCGTATTCAGCTTAACCCGACGGCGTTGGCCGCCCATAACCTGACCCTAGAGGAAGTGAATACGGTTGTCGGCAACAGTAACGTCAACGGTTCGAAGGGGGGCTTCGATGGTCAATACCACTCGGTGACGATCGATGCCAATGATCAGCTACGGACCCCCGAAGAGTATGCGAATCTTATTATCACCTGGCAGGATGGCGCGGCGCTGCGCTTAAAAGACATTGCTACCATCACCCAAGGGGCGGAGAACACCTTCCAATCGGCCTGGGCCGATAATCACCCCGCAATTATTATGAATGTCCAGCGCCAGCCGGGGGCTAACGTCATTCAGGTGGTCGATGATATCAAAGCTCAACTCCCTAAACTGCAACAGACCCTGCCCGCCGGGGTAACGCTGAAAATCGTGGCGGATCGGACGCAGACCATTCGCGCCTCCATCAGCGACGTCCAGTTCGAGATGGTGTTATCCATCGCGCTGGTGGTGATGGTTACCTTCCTCTTTTTACGCAATATCGCGGCGACACTGATCCCAAGCGTCGCGGTGCCGTTATCGCTGATCGGCACTTTCGGGGTGATGTACCTGCTCGGTTTTAGCTTAAACAATCTCTCACTGATGGCGCTGACTATCGCGACCGGGTTCGTGATCGATGATGCCATCGTCGTCGTGGAGAACATTTCACGGCGTCTTGAGGAGGGGGAGTCCCCGATGGAGGCCGCCTTGAAGGGGTCGCAGCAGATCGGCTTTACCATTATCTCGCTGACCTTCTCGCTAATTGCCGTGCTGATTCCCCTGCTATTTATGGGCGATGTGGTGGGGCGTTTATTCCGCGAGTTTGCGATTACGCTCGCGGTATCGATCTTGGTATCGATGTGTGTCTCCTTAACCCTAACCCCGATGCTCTGTGCCTATCTCCTCAAGCATACTCCGCCGGATCAGCAGTCGCGCTTTGCGCGCCAAGGAGAGGTATGGTTCGAGAAGATCGTTGCGGGTTACGATAAACTCTTGCGCCGGGTGTTGAATCACCAAAAGCTCACGCTATTGGTGGCGCTAGGGACCTTTGTGATGACCGCATTACTCTATATGGTGGTGCCGAAGGGCTTCTTCCCACAGCAAGATACCGGCATGATCCAAGGTATTACTCTCGCTTCGCAGGATGTCTCTTTCCAAGAGATGGCGACACGACAAAAACAACTGGCGTCGATCCTCCTTAAAAACCCCAACGTTGAGGCGTTAACTTCAACCATCGGTATCGACGGTACCAATACCAGCCTTAATAGTGGGCACTTACAGATTACGCTTAAGTCGTTTGAAGACCGCAGCGAACGTGCCGACGAGGTCATCGGTGAACTCAAGCAGGCGGCGCAACAAGTGCCGGGTATTAAGCTCTACCTACAATCCGCGCAGGATCTGACGGTCAACGATCAGGTCACGCCTAACGAATATCAATTTACCCTGACCGACCTGAGCAGCGATAACTTGGTTACTTGGACCCCACAGCTTATCGCCGCGCTGGCCAAGCGCCCGGAATTTAGCGATGTGGTCAGTAATCTGCAGGATCAGGGGCGTGTTGCCTATGTCGATCTCGATCGCGATAAAGCCTCGCGGCTTGGGATCACCGCTGCGGATGTTGATACGGCTCTATATAACGCCTTCGGCCAGCGGCTGATCTCCACTATCTTTACGCAGTCTAATCAATATCGTGTGGTGATGGAGGTGGCGCCGAAATACCAGCAGACTCCTGCATCGCTCGATGATATCTGGCTTAAGAGCTCGGTGACCGAGGCAGAGACGTCTACGAGTACCACGGCGAACACCACTTCGACGAGCAACGCCACGTCGACCACCACGAAAAGTGGCATGGTTAAGCTCACGGCGGTCGCAACCGTGCATCAACGTCTAGGGTCGTTGATGAATATGCGCCTCAACCAGTATCCGGCGGTGATGGTCTCCTTTAATTTGGCGGACGGCTATTCGATTGAACAGGCGCAGCAGGCTATTACCGACGTGAGCCAACAGCTCGCGCTACCCGAGAGCATCTCGCTACAATATCAAGGCGCGGCGTCCTCGTTCCAAAGCGCGACCAGTAATACCTTATGGTTGATCTTGGCCGCGTTATTGACCATGTATCTCGTGCTGGGGATCCTCTATGAGAGCTTTATTCATCCGGTTACCATCCTCTCGACGCTCCCCTCTGCGGCGATCGGCGCGCTACTAGCGCTGTTATTAAGCGGCAGCGAATTTAGCCTTATTGCGCTTATTGGGGTGATCCTCCTCATCGGTATCGTCAAGAAAAATGCGATTATGATGATCGACTTTGCCTTGCAAGCCGAACACGAACAGGGATTATCACCGCGAGAGGCTATCCATCAGGCCTGTCTGCTACGTTTTCGCCCGATTCTGATGACGACGATGGCGGCATTATTGGGGGCGCTTCCACTGATGCTGGCGAGCGGTTCCGGTGCCGAACTGCGTCAACCCCTCGGGCTGGTCATTGTCGGCGGGCTGATTGTCAGCCAAGTGTTGACGCTGTTCTCCACCCCAGTGATCTACCTGTGGTTCGATCACTGGTCAGAGCGCGGACGCCGCTTTATCGCCCGTAAACAGCAACGTCGTCGGGATGAGCGATGAATATTACACGCTTATTTATCTTCCGCCCGGTCGCCACGCTACTATTGACCGCGGCATTGGTACTGTTAGGGTTCCTCGGTTATCGACTGCTGCCGGTTGCTCCGCTACCACAGATCGATTTCCCGACCATCATGGTGTCGGCCAGCCTCCCGGGGGCCAGCCCTGAAACGATGGCGGCGACCGTAGCGACCCCGCTGGAGCGTGCGCTCGGGCAGATCGCCGGCGTTTCGGAGATGACGTCGAGTAGCTCACAAAGCTCGACGCGCATCGTGCTCCAGTTCGATCTCGATCGCGATATCAATGGCGCGGCGCGTGACGTACAAGCGGCCATCAACGCCTCGCGAAGTTTGCTGCCGAGTAGCATGCCGTCGCTGCCGACATACCGTAAGGCGAACCCCTCCGATGCGCCGATCGTCCTCTTGGCGCTGACCTCGAAGACGCGCACGGCGGGTCAGCTTTACGATATTGCCGAGAGTAAAATCGAGCAGGTTCTCGCACAGGTCAGTGGGGTGGGCGAGGTATCGTTGATGGGGAGCGCCTTGCCTGCGGTACGCATCGACCTGCAACCCAACAAGCTCACCCAGTACGGCGTCTCGCTCGATGAGGTCCGTCAAGCGGTGGCCAATAGCACCTCGAACCTGCCAAAAGGCATCTTACAGGGCACCCATATCTCTTGGGCGATAGACGGCAATAGCCAGCTGGATAAGGCCGCTCTCTATCAAAACCTGATCATTCGTTATCAGGATGGCAAGGCCTTACGACTAAAGGATGTGGCGACCATCTACGACGGAGTACAGGATAAGTATGTTTCCGGGGCGTTAAATGGTAATCCGGCGGTGATGCTTGGGGTGACCCGGCAAGCGGGAGCCAATATGCTGGTGACCATCGATGAGATTAAAGCCAAGTTACCGCAACTTCGCGAACAGCTCCCGGCAGATACCTCGTTACAGCTCGTCCTCGACCGCTCGCCGAACGTCCGCTCATCGCTATATGAAACGGAAGAGACGCTATTGGTGGCCGTGATGCTCGTCGTCGCCGTGGTATTTGTCTTTCTACGGGATTGGCGCTCGGTACTGATCCCCGCGCTCGCCTTACCGGTATCGTTGATTGGCACCTGTATTTTCATGTATCTGCTCGGCTACAGCCTCGATAATCTCTCGCTGATGGCGTTAATTATCGCTACCGGCTTTGTCGTCGACGATGCCATCGTGGTACTCGAAAATATTATCCGCCATATCGAAGAGGGGTTAAGCCCGGTACGCGCGGCGATCCGCGGCGCCAAGGAGGTAAGCTTTACGGTGCTGTCGATGACGGCCTCCTTGATCGCCGTTTTTATTCCTATCCTCCTGATGGGCAGCATCGTCGGGCGTCTGTTCAGAGAGTTCGCCGTCACCTTATCGATCTCCCTCGTGATCTCGATGTTTGTCTCGCTCAGCCTCACGCCGATGCTATGCGCGCGTTTACTGAAACGCCGCCCGCCGGTGAGCGAGCGTCCTCACCCGGTATTTCGCTGGATAGAAGCTCGACTCGCTGGCCTGTTAGCGCTCTATAGTCGCGGCCTGAAATGGGTCCTCGCTCACCAAAAAGTGACGATGCTCGGGTTATTGGCGACGGTACTCCTTAACTTCTATCTCTTTAGCGTCGTACAGAAGGGCTTTTTCCCGGATCAAGATACCGGCATGCTGATGGGGATGGTGCGTGCCGACCAGAGTGCATCGTTCGAGGCGATGACACCGAAAGTCACCCAGTTCACACAGCTGATCCTTAACGACCCCGATGTCGATGCCGTCATGTCCTCTCGCGGCGGTGGAATGTTTGGATCGCGCAGCTCAGCGACCTTCTTCGTGAAATTAAAACCGCTGACACAGCGTAAAGACTCGGCGACCGCCATTGCTAACCGTCTAACGATGAAAGGTAGCCAGATCGCGGGCGCGCAGATGTTCCTGATGGCCGCCCAGGATCTACGGGTGGGGGGGCGTAGATCCTGGGCGGCCTATCAATATAGCCTGCAAGCCGACGATCTTAGCCTGCTGCGTGAGTGGACGCCGAAGGTGCAGAAGGCCTTTAGCGCGTTACCGCAACTGACCAGCGTCGACTCCGACTCGCAGACCGGTGGACAAGAAGTGATGCTAACCATCGATCGCGATGCGGCGATACGCCTCGGCGTCGATGTACAGATGCTTGATACCATGCTGAATAACGCCTTCAGTCAACGACAGATTGCGACCATCTATAAAACGCTTAACCAATACAAAGTCGTGATGATGTTGCAGAGCAGTAACACTGCCGAAGCCGATGAACTGTCGAAAATCTATGTGCTCAATGACGCGGGGGATCGTATCCCACTCTCCGCCATCGCCCACTTTAGTGGGGCGAATGCGCCGCTCTCCGTTGCACACCAAGGGCAATCGGCGACTAGTACCATTGCGTTTAACTTGGCGGATGGCGTCTCTTTAGAGCAGGCGCAAGCCGTAATTAAGCAGACGATGGCGAAGATCGGGGTACCGGATACCATCGCGGCGAGTTTTCAGGGCACCGCGCAGGCCTTTAGCGCCTTAACCGCGACGCTACCGTGGCTGATCCTCGCGGCATTAGCGGCGGTCTATATCGTGCTGGGGATGTTATATGAGAGCTATATCCATCCGCTCACTATCCTGTCGACCCTGCCTTCCGCGGGTGTCGGGGCGCTACTGCTGTTGATCCTTACCGACACCCAGCTCACGGTGATCGCCCTGATCGGGATTATCTTGTTGATCGGCATCGTGAAGAAAAATGCCATTATGCTGATCGACTTTGCCTTAGATGCCGAAAGGCGCGGCATGACGCCGCAGCAGGCGATTACCGAGGCCTGCCTTAAACGGTTTCGTCCGATTATGATGACGACCTTAGCCGCCTTCTTCGGCGCGTTGCCGATGGCATTGGGGAGTGGTGGCGATGCCGATTTACGCAGTCCCTTAGGGATAGCGATTGCGGGGGGGCTGGCTCTAAGTCAACTCCTCACCTTATTCACGACGCCGGTGGTTTATCTGTGGCTAGATAGGCTTAGCCAAGCGACTCGTCAGCGCTGGCAGCGTTTTCGTCATTCAGGAAATTCGTAATGAAATTATCTTATAAGCTTTCGACGTTAAGCCTACTGCTGACGTTAACCGGCTGTATGGTCGGTCCAGACTACCAACGGCCAACGCAACCGCTGCCATTAGCGTTCAAAGAGGCGAAGGGCTGGCAACAAGCGCAGCCGCAGGATACGTTGCAAAAGGGGGAGTGGTGGCAGATCTACCAGGATCCACAACTCGATCAGCTGGTCTCGCAGGTCGCCATCTCTAACCAGAATGTGGCGATGTACGCCGCCCAGTATCGACAAGCGTTGGCGCTGACGGACCAAGCGACCGCGAATCTCTATCCGACCGTTACCGGTGACGTGCACTCGACACGCAGCGGCTCTGCCACCTCAGGCCAACGTACCACCAGCAATAGTCATTCGGCGCAGCTGAGTGCCAGCTGGGAGGTCGACTTATGGGGCAAGCTACGGCGTCAACGGGCGGAGGATCGGGCGAGCGCGCAATCGAGCCAGGCAGATCTCGCGAATGCTACGCTGAGCGCGCAATCGACCCTCGCACAGGACTATTTCCAGCTGCGGATCATGGATCAGCGCATCGCGTTGTACCAGAAGAGTATCGATGCCTACCAAGGCTATCTGCGCATCATTAATAATAAATACCAGGCGGGAAGCGAGAACCGGGCGACGGTGGCACAAGCGCAGATGCAATTACAAGGCGCGCGCTCGACCCTACTCGGCATCACGTGGCAACGGGCGCAGCTCGAGCATGCCATCGCGCTATTAATCGGTAAGACACCGGCAGAGTTCTCACTGCCCGCTGCACCGCTGACGGCGACGCTACCGACTATCCCCGTGATGGTCCCCTCGCACTTATTGCAACGTCGGCCGGATATCGCGGTAGCAGAACGTTCCATGGCGGCGGCGAATGAAGCGATTGGCGTTGCTATCGCGGGTTACTTCCCTGACCTCACCTTGAGCGCATCGGGGGGCACCAGCGCCAGCGAGCTACATAATCTCTTCTCGCTGCCTTATCGTGTCTGGTCCTTAGGGCCGGAACTCAGTGGGACGCTGCTAGACTTCGGCGCGACGAAAGCCTCGGTGGAGCAAGCGCGGGCTGCCTATGATGCCCAAGTCGCGAACTATCGACAAACGGTATTAACCGCTATGCAGGGTGTTGAAGATAACCTCGTTGAGCTTAATACCTTAGGCGAGGAGATCTCGGCACAGTGTGACTCTGCCCAGGCGGCGATGACCTCCGCCCAGGTGACGCGCAATCAATACGACGCCGGGATGATCGATTACCTCGACGTGGCGACCACCGAAAATAGTAGCCTTAGCGAACAGCAATCCCTCTTACAATTGCAAAGCCAGCAGTGGGTCAGCAGCGTTGCGCTGATTGCCTCTCTCGGCGGAGGCTGGCAAGCCCCAAAATAGTCACTACTTTCGGTAAGTGATTATAAAAGTTAACTAATAGTTAACGACAATATTTGTCAGGGGGCAGTTAAACGTGTTTAATCAAAGGTATCAGAATTCCGATACCTTTGATTACAAGGAAAACATGTTGCTCAAATTTCTGCGCTGGGTGTGCCAAATGTTGTGGCGAGTTGACGTACAAGGAGATACCTCCAGTTTTCGTTCGCAAAAGGTGATTATTACCCCCAATCACGTCTCTTTCCTCGATGGTATCCTACTCGCGCTATTCTTACCGGTTAAACCGGTATTTGCCATAACCGCAACCTATTCCAATCACTGGGCACTGCGCCTAGTCAAGCGCTGGGCCGATGTCGTTGCCCTAGATCCCGCGAAGCCGATGACCATGAAGCGGTTGATAAAAGAGGTCAATCAGGGTCGGCCGGTGGTGATTTTCCCGGAAGGCCGTATTTCCGTGACCGGGTCGCTGATGAAGGTCTACAGCGGGGCGGGGTTTATTGCGGCCAAGACGGGCGCTACGCTGATCCCGATTCGTATTGAAGGCGCGGAGTTTACGCCGCTAAGTCGTCTACCGGCAAAACGCCGTCTATTCCCTAAAATTCGGCTATTTATTCTGCCCGCTACGCAGATCCCCATGCCGCAAGCGCAGAAGGCACGCCAACGCCGCGTGTTAGCAGGGGAGCATTTAGCCCACATTATGCAAGAAGCGCGCATGGCGGTGCGTCCGCGTGAGACGTTATACGAAGCCTTTATCAACGCGGCAACGCGCTATGGCTGGTCGCACGGGTGTGTCGACGATATTAATTTCTCGGTGCATAGCTATCGCCAACTGCTTAAGAAGGTCTTGGGTGTGGCCTGTATTCTTGAGAAAGAGACGCAACCAGGGCAGAGCATCGGCTTGTTATTACCGAATAGCGTGGTCACCGTGGCGACCCTACTCGCCGCGACGGCTCTCGGCCGGGTTCCGGCGATGCTGAATTACTCTGCGGGGAATAATGGCTTACAGGCGGCGATCACCGCCGCAGAAATCACCACCGTGTTGACCTCCCGCCAGTTTCTCGATAAAGGAAAACTGCACTATCTGGTGGAAAATGCACCGCAGGTTAGGTGGCTCTATCTGGAAGACCTTAAAGAAACGCTTACCCGAGAAGATAAATGGTGGGTCACCAAGCATCTGTTCTTTCCGAAAGCGGCACAGGTCACACAGCAGGCGGAAGATGCGGCAGTCATCCTCTTTACATCCGGTTCAGAGGGATTACCTAAAGGGGTGGTACACAGCCACAAGAGTTTATTGGCCAACGTCGAGCAGATCCGTACCGTGGCAGATTTTCTGCCGCGCGACTGCTTTCTTTCCGCCATGCCACTTTTCCATGCCTTCGGCCTTACGGTGGGGCTGTTACTCCCTCTCTCTACCGGAGCAAAAGCCTTTCTTTATCCAAGTCCGCTGCATTATCGTGTGATTCCTGAGCTGGTCTACGATCAAGACTGTACGGTGTTATTCGGGACCTCTACGTTCCTCAACTACTATGGGCGTTTTGCCGAGGGCTATGACTTCGCGCGTCTACGCTACGTGGTGGCCGGGGCGGAGAAGCTACAAGATAACGTGCGACAGCTCTACGCCGAAAAATTTGGTATTCGTATCCTTGAGGGGTATGGCGCGACAGAATGCGCCCCAGTCTTATCGATTAATCTGCCGATGGCGGCTAAGATTAATACCGTCGGTCGCTTATTGCCGGCGATGGACTTTCGGCTAATCGCGGTTCCCGGTATTGATCAGGGGGGGCGACTCCAGGTTCGCGGCCCCAATATCATGAAAGGCTATCTGCGGGTGGAAAAGTCAGGACAGCTCGAAACGCCGAGTGCCGACAATGGCGAAGGGCAATTCGATGCCGGCTGGTATGACACTGGCGATATTGTCAGTTTCGATGAAGACGGCTTCTGCCGTATTCAGGGGCGAGTGAAGCGTTTCGCGAAGCTGGCGGGGGAGATGGTCTCTCTCGAGACGGTTGAATCGTTGGCGATGGCGGCGTCCGCCGAACACGACCATGCGGCATCGGTTAAGCAGGATAGCCAAAAGGGAGAGGCGTTAGTCTTATTCACGACCGACAGGCAGCTTAGGCGCGAGCAGTTGCTCGCCGCGGCGAAAGCCGGTGGACACAATGAATTACTGGTACCGCGCGATATCCGCTATCTGGAATCGCTACCGGTGCTGGGTAGCGGTAAACCCGACTATGTTTCCTTAAAAGCGCTGGCAGCAGAGCCTGCGCAATCATCTTCTGAAAATGGCTAACCATGAAATTATCTGCAGATTCACCTCTTAGTGTACCGGGCATCCGCCCGGTCTTATTGGCGCAATTCTTCTCTGCCTTCGCGGATAACGCACTACTCTTTGCGACGCTGGCGCTGCTCAAGAACGCCGACTATCCAGACTGGAGCCAACCGATCCTCCAGATGGTCTTTGTCATCGCTTATATCCTGTTAGCGCCTTTCGTTGGACACTTCGCAGACCGTTTCTCAAAAGGTCGTGTGATGATGATCGCCAACAGTATCAAGTTAATTGGCGTGGTCGCGATAGGCCTAAATATAAGTCCTTTCTTAGGATATAGCTTGGTGGGTATTGGCGCTGCCGCCTACTCCCCGGCTAAATACGGCATTCTAGGTGAGTTACTCCCGACCAAGCAGCTGGTGAAAGGTAATGGCTTGATGGAGGCATCGACCATCGCCGCCATCTTATTAGGATCGGTAAGCGGTGGGATACTCGCCGATTGGCATGTCTCAACAGCCTTACTGGTGTGTGCGATCGTCTACGCTTTAGCCGTGATAGCGAACGTGATGATCCCTAAACTGGCCGCGGCGCGACCAGAAGGGAATTACCACCCTAAGCGTCTATTACAGCAATTTAACCAAGCCTGCCGCACGCTATGGCAAGATAAGACCTGTCGCTTCTCCCTGATCGGGACCAGCATGTTCTGGGGGGCTGGGGTGACCTTACGCTTCTTATTGGTGATCTGGGTCCCTGTCGCTTTAGGTATTCAAGATAACACCACGCCGACCACGCTCAATGCTATGGTGGCAATCGGTATCGTCGTGGGTGCATTCTTAGCGGCGAAACTTGTGTCGTTACAACACGCCGGTAAGGCGCTTCCCGCAGGCATTGCAGTGGGGCTGTTGGTTATCGTCTTCGCGTTAGAAACTCACTTGCTGCCGGCCTATGGCCTATTAGTATTAGTGGGCGTATTCGGCGGATTCTTTGTCGTCCCGCTTAACGCGCTGTTACAAGAGCGTGGTCAGCAGACAGTGGGGACCGGGAGTGCCATCGCCGTACAGAATCTGGGCGAGAACAGCGTGATGCTGGCAATGCTGGTTATCTACAGCGTGGCAGTTTGGCTCGGGGCTTCTGCGGTGGTCACAGGTGTAGCCTTCGGCATCTTATTTGCTCTGGCTATCACCTGTTTATGGGTCTGGCAGTTACAACGTAAAGCTTAACGCCTCTTACGGCGCAGGATTAGGATAGCGGCGATGGATCGCCTCAATACCCGCCAAGATCTCTTCAGTTAATACTACCTCAATACTATCGATATCTTGCTTGAGCTGATCGAGGCTGGTCGCCCCTAATAGCGTGCTGGCGACGAACGGCTGCTGACGCACATAGGCCAACGCCATTTGTGCCGGATCGAGCTGGTGCGCGTTAGCCAACGCCACATAGTCGGCTATCGCCAGTTCGGTATATTCGCCGTTATAGCGGGTAAAACGACTGAACAAGGTGTTTCGTGCCTTCTCGGGACGTTTACCCTCGAGATACTTGCCGGTGAGCGTACCGAAAGCCAGCGACGAGTAAGCGAGTAGCTCGATACCCTCGAACTGACTGATTTCAGCTAAACCGATCTCAAAGCTGCGGTTGACCAAGCTGTAGGGGTTTTGAATCGAGACGATGCGTGGCAGGTCATGCTTTTCGGCCAGTTGTAGGTAGCGCATTACGCCCCATGGCGTTTCGTTCGAGACGCCGATATAGCGGATCTTACCCGCCCTAACGTGTTCAGAGAGGGCATCCAGCGTGTCGAGCAAGGTTACCGGAACATTTTCTTCGCTGTACTGATAGCCTAACTTACCGAAGCAGTTGGTTGGGCGCTGTGGCCAATGCAGCTGGTAGAGGTCGAGATAATCGGTATTCAGGCGTTTTAGGCTGGCTTCCAGCGCTTCACGGATATTTTTCCGGTCCAACGCCTGCTGCGGGCGAATCGACGCGTCATTACCCCGTACCGGGCCTGCGACTTTACTGGCGAGGATCACTTGATCACGTTGACCACTCTTTTTCAGCCAACTGCCGATATAACTCTCGGTCGACCCTTGTGTCTCTGGGCGTGGCGGCACAGGGTACATCTCGGCGGTATCGATAAGGTTAATCCCGCGCTCGCGGGCATAGTCGAGTTGTTGGTGAGCATCAGCTTCGCTGTTCTGCTCACCGAAGGTCATGGTTCCCAGCCCTAATTGACTGACTTCGAGACTACTGTGTGGGATACGATGGTAGTGCATAGTCAATCCTTATTATTTTTTAATAATACTGGAGATATCGTCGCTATTAATTTGCGTCGTATGGCCTTGCTGATCCGTATATTCGACCAGGCCAGTCTCTTTATCGATAATAGGCTTTCTTTCGGTGACTAACATTTTTCCATCCTTGGTCGCCATCACATAGTCGCTAGAACAGCCACTTAATAGCAGGCTACCGAGTACGCCGACGAGTAGTAAAATACCTTTGGTCATCTTTTCTTATCCTCTTTTCGTTAGCGCAACAGTAAAACGACGATAGCCGTTAGCTCATAGCAGAATTGTCTGTATTCCTTGTAGCGGGGAAGAAATATGCCGCAAAGGAGTATCCCCAACCGAGTTTTAGGGATAATAATTATTTAATACATTGATTAATAGTACTAAAAATATTATTGGCTGCGTAACGTCAAGCCAATTTAAAACGTAAAGAGTTATGTCGTGAGTGTCATTGATAAGCTAAAGCGTTACGCGACTTTAAGCAAGGCCGATAATCCTACGTGGATTAGCCGAAATGGCGGCGCAGCAGCGGGGCAGTAAAGCTTTTTTTCAGATAGAAACCGCGAGGCAGCGTGAGTATTTTATCCCCAGACTCGCCGATTGCTGAGGTGAGTGCCCGATTATTGGCGGCTTTTGGCCGAATCTGTAAAAACTCACCTTGCCGAGCGGTGATCGCTTCCACACGACCCAGCGCGATCATCTCCATTAACTCTTCCCAATCCGCTTGCAGTTGTTGATCTTCTTCTTGCGATGGCTCCCAGAGTAGTGGGGCACCGATCCGCCGCTCGGCGAGAGGAATGTGCCGCTCTCCCTCAATGGGTATCCACAGCACTTTAGCGAGCTTTTGTCGGACGTGGCTCTGCTCCCACGTAACGCCTATATTACCGTTGAGGGGCGCAACGCAGACAAAGGTTGTTTCCAGCGGCTCTCCTTGTGCATTGATCGGAATCGTCTTCAACTCAATGCCGAGGTGTGCAAAGTCCTGCTCGGCCTTACTTCCCGCTTGCGCTCCCAGCGATAGCTCGATCAAATTTCCGACCCAGCCTTTATTACGCTGCAAGTTGTCTGGCAGGTGGATACCTCGTTCGGCGGCCACCTCCGCGAAGGTTTTTCCGGCAATCAGCTGCGCACGAGCAAGTAACTCGGCTTGTGACTCAGGGGGCGAAAGCAGGGCTACCGGCATAGTGAACTCTCTGGTTAAAAAGTGACCACTTATCGAAGGGTTTAGCGGGTCAATGTTAATTGATGGACAGAACGCGAATAATAGCATGAAAAGCCATGGTTTTTTAGGGTTACCCCGAGTGTTAAATTGCGCTCACCACGAGGTTATCCCTCCTTTAACTCGTTCATGAACAGGTTTGTCACCCTAGTTATCCACAGAAAAATGGGATAACTGTTCAAAAAGCGGAGTACTGTTTCTATTTACAGCCTTGACATTGGGTACTGGTCGATTTTTTTTCGACTTATGCATAACATTCCGGCAGGTTCTGTGGATAATTTAAAAATCGATCATATTTTAACCAATGCGCTAAGTGTCTATCTTGCTCATTGCGAATAACCGGGTGAAATGTTGTTTATAAACCTATTAACTTCATGTAAATTAAGGTTTTTATAAATACGCTGTAGACGAGTAAAATAAGCCTCTCGCGATGATTATTCAGCTGAATCCCATCTTCTTCACAAAGCTATCCACAGAAAAGGTGAATAAAGTCGGTTAACTTAGGGGATGTTTGTTTATAACTTTGGTTTTACCCCATACTTATCCCAAAAAATCCGATTCATTTCGCCTGCAGGCAATTGTTTACCGCCCGTGAGGAGTATGAAACAATCAGGTTATCTAAAAAGAATATCGAGGTAGTCCAGTGATCGATGATGATGGCTACCGCCCCAACGTGGGGATAGTAATTTGTAATCGTCAAGGGCAGGTGCTCTGGGCACGACGATTTGGTCAGCACTCTTGGCAATTTCCGCAAGGCGGGATTAATCCTGGAGAGACCGCAGAGCAGGCGATGTACCGTGAATTATACGAAGAAGTGGGGCTGCACCGCAAAGATGTGCGCATCCTCGCATCAACGCGTAATTGGTTACGCTACAAATTACCCAAACGTTTGGTGCGATGGGATACACGTCCAGTTTGCATTGGCCAGAAGCAGAAATGGTTCTTGCTACAGTTACAGGGGCAAGATACGGCCGTTAATGTCCAACGCAGTAGCACCCCGGAATTCGATGGCTGGCGTTGGGTCAGCTTTTGGTATCCGGTACGGCAGGTCGTCTCCTTCAAACGAGATGTCTACCGGCGGGTAATGAAAGAATTTGCAATATCGCTAATGGTACAACCCGAAGGGGGAGGCCAGCGTACGAATTATCCAGGACGGCGTAAGAGAGGATAAATAATGGCACTGAAGCTCACACAGTTACGGGATATTGTTGAAAAAGTGGCGAGTGCGCCACGGCTCAACGATGCACTGGAAATTCTCGTTAATGAAATCTGTCATACGATGGATACAGAGGTCTGTTCTCTGTATCTGGCGGATCATGAGCGCGGTTGCTATTACTTGATGGCGACGCGTGGCTTAAAAAAACCACGCGGTAAAAACATCACTCTCGCCTTGGATGAGGGGATCGTCGGCTTGGTTGGCCGCCTAGCCGAGCCGATTAACCTCGCCGATGCCCCATCACACCCGAGTTTTAAATTTATTCCCTCTGTTAATGAGGAGCACTACCGTGCCTTCCTCGCAGCACCCATCGTATCACGCCGCACTGTCTTAGGCGTACTGGTCGTCCAACAGCGCGAGACGCGGCAGTATGACGAGAGCGAGGAGTCGTTTCTCGTCACGCTTGCGACGCAGGTCGCAACGTTACTCTCGCCTTCACAATTGCGACAACTGTTTGGGCTTTATCGACAGAGTCGTTTACAGGGCATTGCCGCCTCTCCCGGTGTGGCGATCGCCCCCGGCTGGGTAGATCAGGTCCAACCGCTACTCGAACAAGTGACGAGAGCCTCGGCGCTGGATATCGAACAAGAGCAAGAGCGCTTATTGTTAGCGATGTCTGAAGCGGGGGAGGAGTTCCGTCGTTATAGCAAGCGCTTCTCCGGGAGCGCGCAAAAAGAGAGTGCAGAGATTTTTAATCTCTACTCCCACTTGCTCAGCGAACCTCGGCTGAAAAAAAGCCTGCTCGCCGAAATTGAGCAGGGTATCGTCGCCGAATGGGCCGTGAAAGTGGTGATCGAAAAGTTCGCTGCGCAATTCTTGGAGCTAAAAGATAACTATCTGCGTGATCGCGCCAATGATCTCCGTGAACTCGGGCAACGCTTGCTCTTTCATCTCGATGACTCCCTACAAGGCAGTAACAGCTGGCCAGAGCGTTTTGTGCTGGTGGCCGACGAACTTACCGCCACCTCCTTGGCGGAGATCCCACAAGATCGGCTAGCCGGCATCGTCGTGCGCGATGGGGCGGCGAACTCTCATGCGGCAATCCTCACGCGTGCCTTAGGGATCCCTACCGTGATGGGGGTGGATATTCGCCCTGAACAGCTGGATAAACGTCAGCTAATCGTCGATGCCTATCGCGGTGAGGTGTTGATCGAGCCCGAGCCGATCCTGATTAAAGAGTATCAGCGGCTGCTTAAAGAAGAGAATGCCCTGAGTAAGACGGCGGAAACCGCGGCGGAACTCGCCGGTGAGCTGAAGAGCGGCGAGCATATCACGATTCTGCTCAACGCTGGACTAAGTGCTGAGCTTGAGCAGGCGCAAGATAAATGGGTTGAAGGGATCGGGCTATATCGTACTGAGGTTCCTTTTATGTTGCAGAGCGGCTTCCCTTCTGAGGAGGAGCAAGTTTCACAGTACCAAGGGATGCTTCAGCTCTTCCATCAAAAGCCAGTGACCCTACGTACCCTAGATATTGGGGCGGATAAACAGCTGCCTTATATGCCGATCAGCGAAGAAAACCCGGCGCTCGGTTGGCGCGGTATTCGCCTGACTTTGGATCAGCCTGAGATTTTCCTGGTACAGATCCGGGCCATGCTGAGAGCAAACGCGGCATCGGGTAATCTACGTATCCTACTGCCGATGGTCACCAGTATCGAAGAGATCGACGACGCTCGTCATCTTATCGACCGTGCCGCTCACGAGGTGGAAGAGTTATTGGGCTACGAGATCCCTAGGCCGCCTATTGGCATCATGCTTGAAGTGCCGTCGATGATTTTTCTGATCCCTCAGCTAGCGCTGAAGGTCGACTTTGTTTCAGTCGGGACCAACGACTTAACGCAATATTTATTGGCGGTGGACCGTAATAACAGCCGTGTGGCGAACCTGTATAGCGCATTACATCCTGCCGTGTTACATGCGTTATATCGCATTATGGTGCTGGCCAAACGCGTCGACCTACCGGTCTTTTTATGTGGCGAGATGGCGGGGGACCCGACTTGCGTCCCTCTACTTATTGGGATGGGTTATCGCCACCTCAGCATGAACGGTAAGAATATTCCAAGGGTGAAGTATTTATTACGTAACCTAGCGTGTAACGATACCGAACAGCTGACGGCACAAGTTCTCCAATCCAGTACTACCGACGAGGTACGCTATCAGATTTCCGTGTTTATGGAACGACGCGGACTTGGAGGATTGATCCGCGGCGGTCGTTAATACTCCGCTACATTTACACGCCCGCAAGCTTGCGGGCTTATGCTATGATTTCGCCCAACCTCCTTATTCACCTCGTTTTTTTAGTCACGGTGAATGATTGATTTAATAACCTATGGTGCAAGATGACTGCGAGCTATCTTAAATTCCCACAATTTGATCCGGTAATATTCTCTATCGGCCCAATCTCCCTCTACTGGTATGGATTGATGTACCTCGTCGGTTTTATCTTCGCAATGTGGCTCGCTACCCGTCGCGCAAATAAACCAGGAAGCGGGTGGACGAAAAACGAAGTCGAAAACTTATTGTATGCGGGTTTCCTCGGCGTATTCTTAGGGGGACGTATCGGCTATGTTTTATTTTATAACTTACCGCTGTTTCTTGAGAACCCGCTCTATCTGTTTAAAGTTTGGGATGGCGGGATGTCGTTCCACGGCGGATTGATTGGCGTTATCCTCGTAATGTTGATTTTCGCTCGTAAAACAAAACGTACGTTCTTCCAGGTCTCTGATTTTATCGCGCCGCTTATTCCTTTCGGTCTAGGTGCTGGACGTTTAGGCAACTTTATCAACGGCGAACTCTGGGGCCGTGTCGATCCTAACTCATCATGGGCAATGCTCTTCCCAGGTTCGCGTGATGAAGATATTGCTTTAATCCCGACTCACCCGCAGTGGCAGTCGCTGTTAGACACCTATGGCGTCCTGCCTCGTCATCCTTCACAGCTCTATGAGCTGGCCTTGGAAGGGGTAGTACTCTTTATTATCCTGAATCTATTCATCCGTAAACCGCGTCCGATGGGCAGCGTTTCGGGTCTATTTCTGATAGGCTATGGCGCTTTCCGCATTATCGTGGAGTTCTTCCGCCAGCCGGATGCACAATTAGGCCTATTTGGTGGCGTCATTAGTATGGGGCAGATCCTCTCTATTCCAATGATTGTTGCCGGGCTGATAATGATGATTTGGGCGTACAAGCGCCAGCCAACGACCGTAACGAGTGAAGTAAAATGAATCAATATTTGCAACTGATGCAGAAAGTCCTCGCTGAAGGGGCGGTAAAAGACGACCGTACCGGAACCGGAACGCTGTCTATTTTCGGGCACCAGATGCGTTTCGACCTGCAACAGGGTTTCCCGCTAGTCACCACCAAAAAGTGTCACCTACGCTCGATTATCCATGAGCTGCTGTGGTTCCTGAAAGGAGACACTAATATCGCCTACCTGAAAGAAAATAAGGTCACTATTTGGGATGAGTGGGCAGACGAGCAAGGGAATTTAGGCCCGGTCTATGGTCAACAATGGCGTAGCTGGCCTGCAGCTGATGGTCGACATATTGATCAGATCAGCGAAGTGATCCGGCAAATCAAGCAGGATCCTGACTCCCGTCGTATTATTGTCTCGGCGTGGAATGTCGGAGAGTTGGATAAGATGGCGTTGGCCCCTTGCCACGCGTTTTTCCAGTTCTACGTGGTTAACGGTAAGTTAAGCTGCCAGCTCTACCAGCGCTCTTGCGACGTGTTCTTAGGGCTACCGTTTAACATCGCCAGCTACGCGCTATTAGTGCATATGGTCGCTCAGCAGTGTGACCTTGAGGTCGGCGACTTTGTGTGGACGGGGGGAGATACCCATCTTTACTCCAATCACCTCGAGCAGGCTCAGTTACAACTGACCCGCGAGCCGCGTGCGCTGCCGAAGCTCGTTATCAAACGTAAGCCCGACTCAATTTTTGACTACCGCTTCGATGATTTCGAGATTGAGGGTTACGACCCACATCCGGCAATCAAAGCCCCGGTCGCTATTTAGTCGTGTAAACCGCTCTTTCGAGCGGTTTTTTTTTGCTCTCATTTCCGTATTGTCATGCAGTGATTATTTTAATGCGGAGTAGCTTGAATTATTCAACTAATCGTTTATCAGTACTCCACGTTAATCAGTAAATCAAGAGAAAATAAATATATATATTTGCCGTTAAATCCACGCGTATATTTGCACAATCGCTAACTCCTCATATACTTATCGAGAATGTTTAAATTTTAAAAAACTACTTTTATCAGTGGTTTATAACTATATTTTACTCTTCACGGAGAAGCTTAATGGATCAGCAGCCCTTCACGATTGGGTTTATAATTATGTCGCTAGCATCGCTGGCAATATATTTTACTGGAAGGAAAAAAATATCAATAAAGAATCATGTCATGATGCATTCGCTGGTGACATTTATTGCCGCTACCGCCTATTTAGCAATGGCATTAGGCGTTGGTAATATTCTTTTGGATAATGGTACTACCCTCTATATAGCAAGATATATAGATTGGTCTTTAACTACTCCTCTATTATTGGCTGGGCTAGTATTAATTGCTTTTCACGAATATACCGCATCCAGCCAAGTAAGCGGCTATTTAACGGCCATTATCGGCTTGGATATCGTGATGATCGTGACAGGCCTACTTTCTTCCGTGGCCGAGACAGCGCTGGTTAAGGAAGTGTGGTTTGTGTGGTCTTGTGCCGCATTTCTCGGCGTCATCTATTTATTATGGGGACCGTTACGAAAAATCGCTGCAACGCGCGCGCTGACCACCCCAGGTGGATATTATAAAAACATTACGCTGCTTACTCTAGTATGGCTAATTTATCCGCTGGTCTTCGCGGTGGGTCCAGAAGGACTTGGCGTGATCACCGATAATGCCTCAGTCTGGAGTTTCCTCGTTCTAGATGTGATCGCGAAGGTGCTGTACGCCTTCTACGCGGCGAAAGTCCTGGCGAAATCTTTCCAACCTACTGTTGTTGAGAGCACACTCGGTTCATGAGTCTGCGGCAGCATAGCGTTGGTGTAGGGCTTCTTTATTTGGCGGCGTTAGTTGCCGCCTTGAGCCCCTCTTTTTATCAGGCTATTTTCGCCGTTATCGGTATCGGTATCGGTATCGGTATTATTGGCATGGCCCATGGCGCGAGTGACTTGGCCGTCGTGGAATCACGTAAAAGAACTGCCTTCTTAAGCTGTTACCTGGTGATGATGCTGTGTTGTTTACTCTTCTGGCAGCTCAGCCCCGCTATTGCACTACCGAGTTTTCTTATTGCATCGGCTATCCACTTCGTACTGGAAGAACCCCCGACAAAATCATGGACGATAAGGCTTTCACTCGGCATAGGGCTAATCACTCTTCCAACGCTATTCCATGCCGAGAGTACACTGCAATTACTCGAGTATGCGGGGTTCTCTGCGCAGGAATTACCGGCATTTATGGTGTTTATGCGTCTACTAGGCGGGATAACCGCGTTTATCCTGATTGTTGCGACGTGCAGGACTCGCCACTACTCCTCCCTCTGTGCAGTGCTCGCCTTACTTTTCTTCCCCCCACTTGTCGGTTTTACGCTAGGCTTTCTGGTGCTCCATGCTTTCCCGCAGACAGAGTCTCGTCGCGATGCATTGGGCTGTAAAAACTATACACATTATCTATCAATGACCTGGCCTATATTAGGATTAGCCGTGCTGTTCTCACTTTTTCTCATTAGCGTGTGCTTACCTGATACGCAAAATAGCGTACGATCCGCTTTTACGGTACTCACTGCCTTAGCCATTCCCCATTTACTTATTACTCCTTATTTTGAACGGCGTAAGCGCTAATTTTTTATTTATCTCTACACATATATTTAATTATTAATAATAGGAATTAAAATAGTATTGTTTTTTAGCGCATCGCCAACCCATAAAGTGAAATATTGACCTATGGGGTAAGGGTACAGACCTATTTCAATGAGAGAAAAGACACGACTAATACTAGCGAGTTGTCGCGTGTTTTACCGCTCGCCTTTGTGTTTCTTTGGATTAACTCGCATATTTTTAACTTTTCTCAATTCTTCTTTAATACGATTGGAAGTTATCTTCAAGGCTCAAGCGAATAGATTAGACTGAGTCACACGCTTGGTTTAGGCTTTTCCCATGCCTACTTCACCTCGTGCTTCACAAGCTGGTTTTACGCTATTGGAAATACTGATTGTACTTCTGATCACTACGATATTGGCGGGGCTTGCCAGTCGCTCCCTCACGCAGTGGCAGCAGCGGCAAGCAGTGAGGGCAAGTGCCATTGATCTGGCCCATTTTTTAAACCGCTTGCGGCAACAAGCCAGTCGGTATCACTCTACGGTCGTGGTGGCAGTAGCGCCCTCGGCAGATAACGTCCGTGTGGTGGCCAACAGCGACCCGCGGGTAGGGCTAGAACAGCACTGGGAATGGCGGCCACTAGACTCGGCGGTTCAGGTTGTCGCCATCGTGGGCGAGCCACGTTTTTTTGGGAAACACAGTACCGCATGGCCAGGGAGTATCGAGATCGGTAACAAGGCCGCACGCTGGCGAATTATTATTTCGGCTCACGGGCGCGTGCGTTATTGCCAGGCACAAGATAAAGGCTGCCAATGAGACCCCTTTCGTCTGCACAAGAGGGCTTTAGCCTGATTGAATTATTAATAGCCTTAACATTAGGAGCAGTAGTATTGCTCAGCGTGGAACGCCTGTTACCGCAGATCTGGTTACAGGCAACCGCCCTTGAACAACGTCAGCTCGCGCGAGCTGAAGGGCACCGCTTACTATTACAGCTGGAAAAAGCGATTCGGCGGGCGGGGTTTTGTAATGGTGATAACTGTAAGGGGGTAGCCATGGAGATAAAGGACGGTGGTAAGTGTTTACTTCTACGCTGGGATGATAATGCTAATGGTCAATGGGAAGGGATAGCCCATCCACAGAGTGACTATTTCGGTTATCGCCATCGCGATAACCTACTCGAGTCAGCCAGAGGGGTTGGTAATTGCCAGCTAGGCCACTGGTCGCGACTCAATCAGCCTTCGCAGGTACAAATCATCGATTTTTCGGTACAGCAAGTTGGAGCGCGGGTTGAGGTCGTGCTTACGATCAAAGCGGGTAAGTACACACTTAGGCGAAAGCACATCGTTAATCGAGAGAATAGCTAGTTGAAACCGCAACTACCGCCTTATGTACTGATGCAACAGGGCAACGTTACGCTATTGGCCGTGTTAGTCGTTACGCTACTCGCGAGTACTCTTTTACGCGCCACGAGCCACTCTCTTCGCTATGGCGCTCAGCAGGTCAACGATGAAAAACAGTATCTTCAAGCTTTTTATCAAGCTCAATCTGCGTTGGCGTGGGGACTACCCTATCCTTGGCCGGCTGCGCAGGGTTGGCATTGTCCCGTCTCGTCTTCTCCGACATTTTCTCTCTGTTTGTGGCGGGAAACGGAGACTGAAGGGTGGTTACGAGGGCGTTCGCAAAAAAGTGAGTGGTTACTCTGGCAGAGGGTTACGTTTTCGAAAGACGTGCCACACGCTGCACGACGCCACCCACGGGGGTGGATCGATGAGTGTCCATTATCCCCCGAACAGTGCTACCGTCAGTTGCCAAGGAATGAGTCTCGTTGAGGTACTCGTGGCGATCACACTCTTGGCGATCAGTAGCTTGCTGCTACTTCGCTACGCGCAAACCCTGCACAGTAGTGAACAGACGCAGTGGCAGCGCCGAGAAATATGGCGTCAGCTGGCACAGCGATTGGAAGGCGGCGGGGAGGAGCTCCGTTACCTGAATGAACAGGCGACGATGGCCGATGGGGGCTGTCATTGGCAACGGGTAGAGTGGCATCCGCCGAATCACTCACCTCTGTATCTTGAACGTCTACGCTGCCCATAGCAAAGTTATGCGCGAGGTCGTGATAACAGACCAAGCGAGGTATACTACGCGCTAATTAGTAGGAAAAAGAGGTCACTATGTTTCGTGTTTGGCATTCCAATCGCCTGGATTTACTCAAAGATCTGGTTACCTCGATTATGCAAAATGATCCACTGCCCGATCCGCTAGAGCAGGAAGTGGTATTGGTACAAAGTCCGGGTATGGCACAGTGGCTACAGATGGAGCTGGCGACGGGTTTTCGTTCGCGCATCGCGGCCAATATCCACTTTCCACTTCCTGCAACCTTTATTTGGCAGATGTTTGTCGCCGTGCTCCCGAATATTCCTGCCGAGAGTGCGTTTACCAAGAGTGCAATGAGCTGGAAGCTGATGCACTTATTGCCGGCGCTGCGTGATGAGCCCGATTTCTTGGTGTTAAGCGACTATCTGGTGGATGATAGTGACCAACGCAAGCTCTACCAGCTCAGCGCCCAAGTCGCTGACCTCTTCGACCACTACCTCGTCTATCGTCCAGATTGGCTGGCGCTGTGGCAACGAGGAGAGCGTATTCCTGAGCTAGGTAGCGCCCAAGCGTGGCAAGCACCACTATGGCAGGCGCTCGTCGCCTATACGGAAGAGATAGGCCAGCCGGAGTGGCATCGTGCCAATCTGTATCAGCGCTTTATCGAACGCCTCACCGATGGCAATTTTCAGGCGGCGCTACCTAAAAGGATTTTTATTTGTGGTATCTCTTCACTGCCGCCGATTTACCTACAGGCACTGGAGGCGCTAGGCCGACACAGTGATATTCATCTACTCTTTACCAATCCCTGCCAGCATTACTGGGGCGATATTCAAGACCGTGCTTTTCTTGCTAGGTTATTAACTCGGCGGCGTAAGGTCTATGCGCTCAAGCAACAGCAATGGCAAGAGACAGGAGAGCAACGAGGGCTATTCAAATTACCCGACGTCGCCGCTCAGCTTTTTAGTTCCGAGGGTGAACAGGCGCTCCCGAACCCGTTGTTAGCGTCATGGGGTCGGCAAGGGCGCGATAACCTCTATCTACTCGCACAGATGGAGAGCGTTAACGATGAGATCCATGCGTTTGTCGAGAGCGAACCCACCCACCTTCTATCGCAGCTGCAACACGATATCTTGATGCTGGAAGATCATTCTGTAGTGGGGCTCAACGAACAGCAGTTTATGCACAGCGCGGCTAAGCGTGAATTAGCGGCCGATGATCGATCTGTCACGATAACGAGTTGCCACAATGCTCAACGAGAGGTCGAAGTATTACGAGACTATCTTCTGACCCTCCTCGATCAGGACGCAGAACTCAGTCCACGGGATATTATCGTGATGGTCGCGGATATTGATGTCTACGCGCCTTACATCGAAGCGGTATTCTCGCGTGCTAATAACGACGCCTACCTCCCTTTTGCTATTTCAGATCGCAGCGCGAGTTATGCTCATCCGGTCATCCAAGCCTTTATCCAACTATTAATGCTACCGGACAGCCGATTTACCTCCGAACAAGTACTTGCCCTCCTGGAGGTTCCTGCCTTAGCGGAGCGTTTTTCGATAAGCGAAGAGCAACTACAGCGGCTGCGTCATTGGGTAGAGGAGTCTGGCATACGCTGGGGACTGGATGACGAGAGCGTTGCGCAGCTCGCTCTGCCGATTACCGGCCAACATACTTGGCAGTTTGGGATCCAGCGTATGCTACTCGGTTATGCCATGGATAGCGGTGTAGGCGATTGGCAGGGCATACTCCCCTTTGATGAAAGCGCCGGATTGATGGGCGAACTAGCGGGGCAACTGGCCGAGTTTCTTGCCGCGTTAACGCAATGGCGTGAGCGGCTAACCGACTCTAATACACTTGAAGAGTGGCTACCCTACTGCCGACAATTAACCGAGCGCTTTTTTATCGGCGATGCCGAAAGCCAAGCGGCCTTGGAAGTGATTCATGAACAGTGGCGTAAGGTCCTGCAAGAGGGTATCGACTCCCATTACGCCCAGCCGATCCCGATGACCCTACTGCGTGATGAGCTACGGGGACGACTTGAGCAACAGCGTGTCAGTCAACGGTTTTTAGCTGGGCAAGTCAATTTTTGTACGTTAATGCCGATGCGATCGATTCCGTTCAAAGTCGTCTGTCTACTTGGCATGAACGATGGCGTCTACCCACGTACGTTACTGCCCTCTGGCTTCGACCTGATGCCAAAACTTCCGAGAAAAGGAGATAGGAACCGTCGCGATGATGACCGCTATCTTTTCTTAGAGGCGCTAACCTCGGCGCAGCATTACTTCTATGTCAGCTATATTGGCCGTTCTATTCAAGATAATCAGCCACGGTTAGCCTCGGTCTTGGTGACGGAGCTTTTGGAGTATATCGGGCAAAGCTTCCATCTCGCGGACGATGCACACTGTGATGTGGATGAAAGTGCACGCCGCGTCCAACAACACCTCGTGTTGGCGCAAGCACGCACGCCATTCTCAGTGGAGAACTTTAGCCCAACGAACCCTTGGCGCTCCTTCGCACAACAGTGGACGGCAGCAGCAAATCGCACCGGGAGTCTACAGCCGACCTTCGCTCAACCCTTAGCGGCGCTTATCCCTGAAGAGCTACCGATTAGCGCGTTAGCGAGTTTTTGGCGGCATCCAATCCGTGCGTGGTTTACCCGCCGATTAGGCGTTTATTTCCACCGTGAGGCGGTCGGCCTTCCTGAGAGCGAGCCTTTTACTCATGATCACCTCACGCGTTATCAGCTTAACCAATTGCTCCTTAATACGCTTATTGAGCAAGAGTCTGCCGATCGACTCTATCGCCACTATCGGCTTTCCGGTCAGCTCCCCTATGGCGCATACGGGAGATTGACTTGGCAGCGGCAATGTCGAGAGATGGAAGGTATTGCCGAGACGGTGATACGCCAACGCCAAGCCACCCAGAGTATGGAGGTAGATTTAATCCTGCTCCAGACGCGAGTGGTCGGCTGGATACCGCAGGTACAAGCCGATGGGCTGCTGCGTTGGCGTCCGGGTAAGCTTAACCTGACCGACGGACTCGTGCTGTGGATTGAGCATCTCCTCTATTGTGCGATGGGAGAAGGGGGGATCAGCCGTCTTTATGGGCGTGATGAGAGTTGTTGGCGTTTCTTACCTCTGCCCGCAGACCAAGCGATTATCGAATTGGAGAGAATGATGCAGGGCTATTACCAAGGCATGGTTGAACCGCTCTGGTTGCTTAAAGAGAGTGGCGGGAGCTGGTTACAGGCTTCTCTCATCAAGAATAGCCAGCCTGCGGCCATCGACTGGCAAGAAGAGACACAGAACACCGCCCTGCAACGCCTACAGACGGCGTGGCATGAGGGGTATTTAATGGCTGGGGAAGGCAGCGACCCTTATCTACAACGCCTCGCCCCTCAGCTGACCGCCGAGCATATTACAGAGATTTGCCAACAAGCCGCGACATGGTATCTCCCGATAATACAAGCGCATAGCCCTGAGCCATCGGAGTCTGCATCATGAGCCACTCTTCGCCGACGATCACGCTGGATCCCTTCACGTTACCCTTGCAAGGGCAACGCCTCATCGAGGCTTCTGCGGGGACGGGAAAAACATTTACCTTAGCTATCCTTTATCTACGGCTGTTGTTAGGCCTAGGGCAAGCCGCTGCATGGCCGCGCCAGCTGTCGGTGGAAGAAATTCTTGTTGTGACCTTTACGGAAGCGGCCACTGAGGAGCTACGTGGACGGATCCGCGAGAATATCCATCAACTACGTATTGCCTGTATTCGCGGGTATTCTGACCATCCAGTCATGCGTCGCCTGCTCGATGAAATCGACGATAAAGCCAATGCGGCGATGATCTTACTCTTGGCCGAGCGGCAGATGGACGAGTCTGCGATTTATACTATCCATGGTTTTTGTCAGCGCATGTTGAACCTGAATGCATTCGAGTCGGGAATGCTATTTCAACAAGAGTTGTTAGAAGATGAGCAACAATTATTACGACAAGCGACCGAAGATTTTTGGCGACGTTATTGTTATCCGCTTGATGAGACGATAGCCCAAGAGATAGTGGCACTGTTCACCGGTCCTGAACACCTCCTACACTCTATTAAAGCCTGGTTACAGGGGGAGTCAGTACAGCTTAAACATCCGCTGTCCGCTAAGGATCTTAGCGAATGCCACCAAGAAAACTGCCGCCGCATTATCGAGATGAAGCAGCAGTGGCAGCAAATAGCGGCGGACGTTTATGCCTTGGTTATGGACTCCGACGTCGATAAACGTAGCTATTCCAAGTTGCATGTCCCGAATTGGATCAACGCCATCACGCTGTGGGCTGAAAGCGAGGAGACCGGGTATCAATTTCCGCAAAAAGAGCTTGAGAAATTTAGCCAAGCGCAGCTATTGGCCAAGACTAAAAAAGGGCAGGCTCCGCAGCACAGCGTTTTTGAGGCGATTGACCTTTTCCTTGCGACACCTATTTCGTTATACGAACCGCTCGTTGCGCTAGCGCTTCAGGATATCCGCGCAAATCTGCGTCGTGAAAAAGAGCGACAAGCGCTGCTCAGCTTCGACGATCTTTTAACTAAACTCGATCGCGGGTTACAACAGCCACAGGGAGAGGCGCTGGCCGAGGCGATCCGTCAGCGCTATCCGGTCGCGATGGTGGATGAGTTTCAGGATACCGATCCGACCCAATATCGGATCTTTAGCCATATCTATACGCCAGCTTCGCAGACGGCACTCCTGTTGATTGGCGACCCGAAACAGGCGATCTATGCGTTTCGAGGCGCGGATATCTTTACCTATATTAAAGCGCGTGACGAGGTCGTCGATCACTACTCTTTACATACTAACTGGCGCTCTTCGCCGGGGATGGTCGCCACGGTCAATCAGCTGTTCCAGCGTGTTGAACATCCTTTTCTCTTTGCCGATATTCCCTTCCTGCCGGTCGCTTCAGCACCGAATAATCACGATCTTAGCGTGTGGCGAGATGGCGAGAAGCAGCCCGCAATGCGCTGGTGGCTAAAAGAAGGTGAAGGCTGCAACGTTACGGATTATCAGCATACGATGGCGCACTATTGTGCTAACGATATCGCGCAGTGGCTGACCGCCGGGCAGCAGCAGCAGGCCTGGTTGGTGAGAGGAGAAACTCGTCGCGTCGTCTGCGCGGCGGACATCACGGTATTGGTACGTAGCCGCCGTGAGGCAAGCCTCATTCGCGACGCCCTACAGCAGCAGGGGATCGCTTCCGTTTATCTCTCCAGTCGAGATAGCGTCTACCAAACCGTGGAGGCGCAAGAACTCCTGTGGCTATTACAAGCAATCTTGACGCCGCAGCAGGAATCGTTATTACGCACTGCGCTGGCAACACGCCTACTCGGCTATTCGGCGACGCAGATCGAGGATCTCAGTCAAGATAGTCGTCAATGGGATGAGCTGACCGATCGCTTCGTGCAGTGGCAGCAGCAATGGCGGGCCTACGGCTTCTTACCTATGTTCCGCTCGGTGATGCAGCAGCAGGGACTCGCCGAAAATATCTTATCGGGTGAACGGGGTGAGCGCCGCCTGACCGATATTATGCATGTCAGTGAGTTACTGCAAACAGCATCTGCCGATCACGATACGCCACATGCGCTACTACGCTTTTTCGCGCAGCAAGTCGATCAGCCCGATGATAATGCACGTAATCAACAATTACGGTTAGAGAGTGATCGCGATTTAGTCCAAATAGTCACTATCCATAAATCTAAAGGATTAGAGTACCCCTTGGTCTGGCTGCCCTTTATCGCTAGCTATCGAGAAACGAAGCAGCCGCTGTACCATGACCGCCAGCATTTCTCCGCGGTACTCGATCTGCAGGCTGACGAGGAAAGCCTCGAATTAGCGGAAGAAGAGCGGCTAGCGGAAGATCTACGTTTACTCTATGTCGCTATGACCCGTTCCATTTGGCATTGTAGCCTAGGGATTGCGCCGCTATTTTATCGTAAGCGTAAATACCAAGGGCCTACCGAGCTTGAGCGCAGTGCAGTCGGCTACTTGCTACAAAAAGGGGAGCCTGCTACCGCCCAGGAGCTAGCGACGGCGTTGGCCGCGATGGCCGATAGCGAGTGTGAGCTAATAATGGCCAGCGAGCGCTCTACCACCGACTATCAAGCGGTTGTCCCGGTGGCTTCACAGGTTTTTGCACGGGTCTTGCAACGCTCATTGCAGGACCACTGGCGAGTGACCAGCTATTCCGCGTTAACGCACCATGCTAGCAGTCGGCAGCTCTTTGTTCCGGGCTTTGATAACGAGGTCGTGGCTGAACGTGCCGATGAGTCTCCTTCTACCGCGACGGTTCATCAGTTTCCCAAGGGAGCAGGGCCGGGGACGTTTTTACACCATCTCTTCGAACATCTCGATTTTACCGCGATACCCGAAACACAGTGGGTGACCGAACAGCTATTAGGCTGGGGCTATGAAGAGACATGGACGAGTGTGGTGCATACGTGGATCCAGCGCGTATTAGCCCAACAGCTCCCGATGGCCGAAACCTCGCTCTCGCAGATCGATCGTGGCGATCGCGTGATCGAGATGGAGTTTTGGATCCCCATCGAAAAACCGCTGAACGCTACGGCGTTGGATCGATGTATCAAGCGCTACGATCCGCTATCCGCCCAGGCACCGGCGTTAGTTTTTTCCCAAGTTCAGGGGATGCTGAAAGGCTTTATCGATCTGGTCTTTCGCTGGCAGGGTAAATATTACCTCGCGGACTATAAGTCGAATTGGCTGGGTGAAAATAGCCAAGCCTATACCCCGGCGGCGATGGCTAATGCCATGGTAGAGCATCGTTACGATTTTCAATATCAGCTGTATACCCTAGCGCTCCATCGCTATTTGCGTCATCGCCTGCCTGACTACGATTATGAGCAACATTTTGGGGGTGTCTATTACCTCTTTCTACGGGGGATGGCAGATAATTTACCCGGAAACGGGATCTATTTTACACGACCGCCTCTTGCTTTGATTGAGCAGATGGATCGTTTCTTTAGCGAAGAAGAGGGTACTGATGAATCCGCTTGATAAGGTGATGAGCTATGCGCACACCGCGCAGCTGTTCCGACCGGTAGACCTACAATTTGCGCGCCTTGTCTGTGGTGGCGAACGAGCGGATTATTTTCTCGCCGCGGCCTGTGTCAGCGCCAGCGCGGGTGAGGGGCATGTCTGCATCGATTTAGCTTCCCTAACGCCCGCAGGATTATGGGCGGGGTCGCAACGTGTCGCCGCTGAAGGATTATGGCAACTCTGCGAGGCCCCCATGGAGGCAGAGGTATGGCAACGCCAATTAGAGCATTGGCCAGCACTCTCTTCGCCGACGCACAGGGGGCCGCTATGCTTGGTCGACCACCAGCTCTATTTGCAACGAGCCTGGCAGTATGAACAGCAAGTGGCGGCCTTTTTTAACGCTTTTCCTGAACAACAGGTCGATGATGAAGCGCAGGCACGGCTGATCTTGGACCGATTGTTTGGTGAGGCGTCGCATAACGATCAGAAAGTCGCGGCCGCTGTCGCGCTAACCGCGCGCCATGCAATTATCTCCGGCGGTCCGGGGACAGGAAAAACGACGACGGTCGCAAAGCTACTGGCGGCGATGATCCAGCTCAGCCCCAGTAAACTACGGATCCAGATGGCGGCCCCCACCGGTAAGGCGGCCGCTCGACTCACCGAGTCGCTGGGCAAGGCACTCCTTGGCCTTGAGGTTGACGACGCGGTTCGCCAGCGTTTTCCTCGCGAAGCGACAACGCTACACCGTTTATTGGGCGCACAGGCAACAACGCGTCAGCTGCGTTACCATGCACAAAACCCCTTACATCTCGACGTATTAATCGTCGATGAAGCCTCAATGGTCGATTTAACGATGATGGCGAACCTGATCGCAGCTTTACCGGCAAGCGCTCGCATTATTTTCTTGGGCGATCGCGATCAGCTTGCTTCTGTCGAGGCGGGGGCGGTGCTCGGCGATATCTGTCGTAGTGCCGAGTATGGCTATAGTCGTGCGCGTGCGGCTCAGCTTACTCGCCTCACCGGCTGTGTGATCGCAGGGAATGATCTTAGCGATGCACCAAGACTTCGAGAGAGTATCTGCTTACTGACGCACAGCTATCGATTCGATGGCGATTCAGGTATCGGGCAGCTCGCGAAGGCGGTAAACCAAGGTGATAGCCGTCAGGCGCAGGCTTTGCTGGCCGGAGAGCATCGCGATATCCACTGGCGTACCTTGGCGGATGAAGGGGGCTGGCAAACACTACTAACCGAAATTTGCCAAGGCTATCAGCCCTTTTTAGCGGCGATAGCCAGTGGCTCTTCGCCGCATAAAGTTGTGTCAGACTTCGGCCACTATCAGGTGCTGTGTGCCTTACGGGAAGGTGCGTTCGGGGTGAAAGGTCTTAACCAAAGTATCGAGACTGCATTACGGCAACGTGGGCTATTGCCACCGCTTCCTCCTACGCAACAGGCGTATGTCGGGCGGCCAATTATGATCACGCGTAATGATAGTAGCCTAGGGCTATTTAACGGCGATATCGGCATCACGCTGTTAGATGATGAACAGCAATTAAAGGTCTATTTTCAATTACCGAGTGGCGAACTGCGGGCCGTACAGCCCTCGCGCTTACCCGAACACGAAACCGCTTGGGTGATGACGGTCCATAAGTCTCAAGGCTCCGAGTTTACGCACACAGCGTTGGTGCTACCGCGTCAGTTTAGTCCCGTGCTCTCAAGAGAACTTATCTATACCGCCATTACCCGTGCCAAATCGCAGTTAACCCTCTATGGTGAGGCAAGTATGGTCAGCCGTGCGATAGCCAACCAAACCTCCCGCCGTAGTGGATTAACGGCTGCGCTGCGTTAGCGATCAATCGAGGGTAAGCATTAAGATTTTTGAGCGCCGTTGGTAGTTATAGAGTTTCTGTTTACTTTCCGGCAGGAACTCTACATCGACCGGCTGAAAGCCTCGCTCTTGGAACCAGTGGATACTGCGGGTGGTCAGCACGAATAGCTTTTCCAATCCCGCTTGCCGTGCCTGCTGGCTTACTTGCTGGAGCAGAACATCGCCTCGCGAAGAGCTACGGTAATCGGGGTGGACGGCGACGCAGGCCATCTCTCCGATTTTCTCTTTACTAAAGGGGTAGAGAGCCGCACAGGCAATGGTAAGTTGATCGCGTACCACCACCGTAAATTTATCGATCTCCATCTCTAATTGTTCGCGGGAGCGTCTGACGAGTATCCCTTGCTGTTCGAGAGGGCGGATAAGTTCGAGGATGCCGCCGATATCGTCGATCGTCGCCTTACGAACCTGCTCAGCCGAGGCCATCACGACTTGAGTACCAATCCCTTCACGAGAGAAAAGTTCTTGCAGCAGCGCACCATCTTCGAGATAGCTAATCAGGTGACTGCCGGGGACGCCACTTTTACAGGCTTGCACGGCGCCGCGTAAGAACCGCACGGTCCCCGATAAGTAGTCACCTGCATTTTCGTATTGCTTAATGCGTTGCGCGGCTTGGTCAGGAAATATCTCAGAGATAATCTTACCGTTATCGTCGGGCACGCCTTGCTCGGAACAAAACCCAATCATTTTCGCGGCATTGAGTTTAATCGCCACTTGCGTCGCGATTTCTTCGGAGGTGAGGTTAAAGCTCTCTCCGGTCACCGAGACGGCGACGGGACCGAGCAGAACAATCGCCCCAGTATCGAGTTGCTGATTAATCGCTTGGTAATCGATACGCCGAATACGGCCGGTATGGCAATAATCGACACCATCATCGACGCCCAAAGGTTGTGCGATGATAAAGTTACCGCTGACAACGTTAATATGTGCGTTTTGTAGCGGCGTATTGCCAAGGCTCATTGAGAGGCGTGCCGTAATATCTAATTGCAGCCTACCCGCTGCTTGTTTGACTAACTCCAAGGATTGGGCGTCAGTAACTCTTGTATACTTATGATAAGTCGGCTCAATATTATGACTGAGTAAATTCGCATCGATCTGTGGGCGTGCGCCGTATACCACGACGAGGCGGATACCTAAACTGTGCAACAGACCAATGTCACTGACAATACTGAGGAAATTTTCATGGCAGATAGCTTCACCGCCGAGCATGATGACAAAGGTCTTATTACGATGAGTGTTAATGTAGGGCGCGGTATGCCGAAAACCTCTAACCAGTTCAGTGCTACGTTCTGTCACGATAACTCCAAGTGAATTTTTATTCGTTATAAGTGTATTTTTATTCTTAATAAGTGAAAATTGCAAGGTGTGATTGTGTTAAATCACAAACTTATCTTTAGGGACAAGGATAATGGTGTACCAAAAAGGAGGAGGCTATCGTCGGCTTCTACGTAATATCTCGCTAATCGCTTGCCTAGCAGGCATGACGCCACCGGCGTATGCCGCCAATACGGATCCTCAATTTAGCGCGGCGCGGGTGTGGCCCTCCACACTCTATACGCGGCTTACGTTTGAGTCGCAAATCGCCCCTCATTATCGCTATTTTATATTGAATAATCCGCGGCGCTTGGTGATCGATGTAGATAACTTCCGAACGAGCCAGTCTCTGCGTAATATAAGCCGCCTCGTTAAGGCTAGCGACCCCTTTATCGCCGGGATCCGTGTCGCTAAGTTCGATAGCAACACGCTACGTATTGTCATCGATTTAAAGCAGCCGATACGGGCAGATATCTTTGATTTGAAACCGGTCGCCCATTTTCAACGCCGATTGGTTATCGACCTCTATCCCAAACTGAATAATGAGAAAGACCCTCTTGGCGTGTTCATCGCACAGACGCCAGCGGTCAATACCCCGTTCAAGGCCTTGCCGCAGACCGTCACTCACACGCCGTTTATCGTGATGATCGACCCGGGGCATGGCGGTGAAGATCCCGGTGCACATGGGTTACGTAAAACGCGCGAGAAGGACGTGGTGTTACAGATCGCTAAGCGTTTAAAGCAGCTGATCGATAAACAGCCGAATATGGCAGCACTCATGACACGCAACGATGATCATTTCGTTCCGCTTAACGCTCGAGTCGTCAAAGCCCAGCAGCAGAAAGCGACGATTTTCGTCTCGATTCATGCGGACGCCTTCGCAAATCGCCAAGCTCGCGGCTCGTCGGTATTCACTTTATCGACACGGGGGGCAACCTCGGCGGCCGCGCGTTTTCTTGCGCAATCGCAAAATGAATCGGATCTGATCGGTGGGGTAAGTCGGAGTGGGGATTATTATCTGGATAACACCCTGCTTGAATTAATGCAGCGTCAAACGTTACACGACAGCGCGCTGCTCGGTAAGGCCGTTCTCGATCAATTACAAAAAATTAGTCCATTACATAAGACGCGTGTTGAACGGGCGGGATTCGCAGTACTCAAGGCCCCCGATATTCCCTCGATACTAGTCGAAACCGCCTTTATTAGTCATCCTGAGGAAGAGCGGAAGTTACAGACAGCGCGGTATCAACAGCAGGTTGCCGAGGCAATTTTGGCGGGAATTACACGTTATAAAGCGAAGCATACTAATTAGGCTAACGCCCCACCCATAGGGTAGGGCGTGTGGCTTAGCGTTTTGATAATTGTTGTTCTTTCTCACGTCCTGCAATGAATCCGTAGAAGATATAACCGACCATAGTGATAATTGTTCCGCCGAAGACGGCCTCAACCCCGCAAGAGTAGACCCCATAGATACTATAGAGAACCGCGGCGGTACTAACGACCGAGGCGATACGATACTCTGATGCGCTGACGTGGCTTTTTTGTAACATCACCTGTAGACCCGTCATAGAGAGGACATAAGGCACCATATTGATAAATACCGCGAGGTTCAGCAGCATGTTGAACTGTTTAAGCAGGTTAGGTGAGATGGTCATGCATGCCAGCAATAGCTCAAGAACCAGCATGATTAGCATTCCGGCAATCGGAGCATCATCTTTACTCATTTTGCTAAAAATAGTGGGGAATAAACGGTCGTCTGCCGCGGACTTTGCCACCTGCGCATTAGTAAACTGCCAACCGAGTAGCGAACCGATACAGGCAATTACCGCCAAACCAGTGACAATCATGCCGATGGTCGGATTAAACATCGTTGAAAAGACCAGACCGAAAGGCGCATTACTCGCCGCTAATTCCGCATTAGGGATAATTCCTTGAATAACGGTAGTCGACGCAATATAAACGATGGCCGCGAAGCCGGTCCCGAACAAACAGGCTAGTGGGACGTTACGTTCAGGATTTTCCACCGCGTCAGAGTTAGCCCCAGCGGATTCCACTCCTAAGAAAGCCCACAAGGTAAGGGAGATACCTGAAGAGATAGCCCCCCCGGTTGTAAATCCATGCGGGTTCCACGAAGCGCTGAAAATAGCGGGATCGAACCAGAACCACCCTAACACCGACAGACCGGCAACCGGAATAATAATCCCCCATACGGTAAAATTAGAGATTCGTCCGGTAATTTTCGGCCCTTTAAAATTTGCCACCATGGTAACGACTAAGATAGCCACAACGGTAATAAAGGTGTGAATCGGCGTCTCTTTAATCCAAGGTGCGAAAGGGGCCATATAGCCGGTGGCCGACACAGCGATCGCCACACAGCTGATCACTAAACAGATATAGTAGGTGTAGGATGCGATGAAAAATGCCGATTTACCATGCGCTTCTGAGGCATAGGCAGACATCCCCCCCGACCGCCGACATAACGCCCCACAGCGAGCAAAAGTGTACGCAATGCACATTGCCCCGACTACCGTCACTAGCCAAGAGAGAACCGAAATCGCTCCAGTTTCAGCTAAGCTTGCGGGCAGCATGATAATTCCTGACCCCATCATGTTAACCGCGACCAGCACGGTGAGGTCCATTACCCCCATCTTTTTTGATTTCGTCGTCATACACTTTCTCCTAATGTTAAAAGATCATCCTTCCACCTGAATATTTATATTCTTGTTTGTGGGAATTAATATTCATTTTTATTTTAATGGAAGGGTTTGTATGTTTTTAAATTATGACTTTAAAGGGTTCTTGTAATTGATTGATATCAATTTATCACCGAAGAAATATTTTTTTAGATAATTATTCATTTATTTTTAACTCGTGAGTTATTTGGTTAAATTGCTGATTTGTATATCTAATTTAATATATTATGGTGTTTTTTATTATATTTGTATTCGGCCATCATTAATATCTATCTAAAAATATTTTTACTCTAAAAAATACGCTGGAATTCTTTTTAAATTAGCGTTACGTTTTTATTAACTTCACGAGTTTGCTTTTGGTTAAGGTTGTTTGATAACGAAAAAATAACCTGTCTTTATCTATTTAAAATAATAAAGAGGTCTATATGTGTGACAAAAATTATTTAGTTGCCCTACACCAGGCGAGAACACAACAAACCAGTCTAACGCCTCTTGAAGAGACGATTGATAACATCAGTCATTCCCTACGCAGCAAAGGGGAGCGCGTTAAATTTACCCACCACTATCAAGAGGCAGCTACCTATGTCAGTTCTATGGCACCGGTTGACTGCATTATGATTGAGTGGGCACCGACGCAGACTGAGGCTATCTGCCACCTTCTCAAACAGTTGAGGGTTCGTCATGAGAAAGTACCCGCGTTCTTATTAGTGAACACGCATGAAGAGGGGAAATCGATTCCGTCAGACATTATGAACAACGTGACGGAAACCTTCTTAGTGTTAGACGATACCACCGATTTTATCGTGGGACGTTTACAGGCGGCAGTCGCTCGTTACGAAAAAATCATTATGCCGCCGCTCATGTCGGCAATGATGAAATATGCCAAGGAAAAAGAGTACTCATGGTCGGCACCGGGTCACCAAGGCGGTATTGGTTTTTGTAAAACGCCGGTCGGACGTAAGTTTTTCGACTTCTACGGCGAAAACATCTTCCGTACCGATATGGGGATCGAACGGGCTTGCCTCGGGTCGATGTTAGATCATACCGGCGCGTTTGGGGATAGCGAAAAGTATATTGCTGAAGTATTTGGCGCGCACCGATCCTATTCGTTGGTGGTCGGTACGTCTGGCGCAAACCGGACGATTATGCAGGCTTGTTGTACCGACAGCGATATTGCGATTTGCGACCGTAACAGCCATAAGTCGATTGAGCAGGGGCTGATGCTAACAGGCGTCGCTCCGGTTTATATGACACCTACGCGTAACGCATATGGCATCATCGGGCCGATTCCGAAAGCACAGATGCATCATTCCGCAATTGAACGGCGCATTGCCGATAACCGTTTTGCCAGCCAAGCACCGAACAGCCGTCCCGTTTACAGTGTTGTGACTAACTGTACCTACGATGGACTTATCTATAACGGGGATGAAATCCAACGGCTATTAGGGGAAAGCTGTGATCGGATCCACTACGACGAAGCATGGTTCGGCTATTCTCGCTTCAATCCGATTTATAAGGGCTTCCACGCGATGCGCGGCGACAAGGCGGCACATGGCGCAGACCAGCCAACGCTATTCGCGACGCACTCTACCCATAAATTATTAAATGCTTTATCCCAGGCATCTTATATTCATATGCGTGAAGGGCGCGCCTCGATCAAGCCGGCGCAGTTTAGCCAAGCCTATATGATGCATGCGACAACCTCGCCTCTATACTCGATTGCGGCGTCTAACGACGTTGCGGCTGCGATGATGGAAGGGAACCAAGGGATTAATTTAACCACCGAGGTGATTGAAGAGGCCGTAGAGTTTCGTCAGGCGGTCGCACGCGCGCACCAGCAAGCCTGTGCCGACAAGAGCTGGTTCTTTAAACCGTGGAACCCTGAGGTAGTGACCGACCCGACTACCCAGCAAAGTTACGACTTCGCTGAAGCACCGCGTGAACTGTTAGTTAAAGAGCAGAGTTGCTGGATGCTCGATCCCCAAGATAGCTGGCATGGCTTCGCCGGGCTTGATGACAATTGGGTGATGCTCGATCCGGTGAAGGTTAGCCTACTCACTCCAGGTCTCAACGACGACGGAACGTTACAGGATGAAGGCGTGCCTGCTGCGTTAGTCACCGCTTATCTGTCTAGCCTAGGCATTGTCCCGACGCGTACCACCGACTTCCAAGTGATGTTCCTCTTCTCAATGGGGGTGACAAAAGGCAAATGGGTGACGTTGATGAATAGCTTGTTGGCCTTCAAAAAACATTATGATGCCGATGCGCCACTGAGTGAAGTTCTGCCTAGTTTAGTCGAAACCGACCCAGCACTATATGGTGAGATGACCATGCAACAGCTGGGCCGCCGGATGATCGATTTCCTCAAAAAACATAACCCTAGCGAACAGTTAAATAAGGCCTATTCAACACTTCCAACTATGGATATGTTGCCGCGTGATGCTTATACACAACTGGTCAAAGATAATGTGGAATTAGTTTCCATTTATCAGCTAGCCGGTCGTACGGCCGCCAATTCCGTAATCCCTTATCCACCAGGGATCCCAATGTTAATGTCCGGGGAGAACTTCGGTGATCAGCTCAGCCCGCAAATCGCCTACTTGCAAGCGTTGCAAGCATGGGATGACGCGTTCCCAGGGTTCGAGCATGAAACTGAAGGTGCGGAGAAAGAGGAGGGTATTTACCACGTCATGTGCATAAAGAAATAAGCACGTCCTTTGATTAGCATCAATTAATACTGAAATAGACCTAGGGTAGCAATATTTATATTGTTACCCTTTTTTATTAATGATTATGTTGTATGTTAATCCATATCAATATTATTTTTATCTCGGGGTATTTGAATAATTAGGATTTATCTTTAATTTATCGCATTATGATTAAAGTCAATAACCAAGACAGGTAGGTCTTCTTTTAATAACGGGGGTCATGAATAATAAAAGCTACGGTATTCATCTTTACCGAGTGTAAAAGGTAACAGTTATATGTTGAAGAAAAATAAATGTCTTGATCTCGATCGTGTATTTAAAAAACTTTTAGCAGATGAATGTATTGGCTCGCAATCTGATTTTGTTGAGCATCTAACTCAACAAGGTTTTGAGCATATCAATCAGTCTAAAATATCTAGGATGCTCGCCAGCTATGGCGCAGTACGTAAGCGTAATGCACGGATGGAGATGGTGTATAGCCTCCCTGCTGAACGGGGTGTTCCGACGGCAAAAACTACGCTGAAAAGTTCGGTGCTAAGTGTTGATTATAATCAATGGATGGTGGTCATTCATACCGTACCTGGTGCCGCTCCCCTCATTGCACGCTTACTCGATTCTTGCGGGAGAAATGACGGAATATTAGGCACTGTCGCGGGTGACGACACGATATTCACTGTGCCAGTTATTGATGCCGATATTAATGATATTTATAAATCTGTCATACAAATATTAAATTCCGACAATCTTTAATGAATGAATAGGGAATTACTAGAGGGGATACCATGAATATATCAGCATTATTTTCTTCTTATGCACAGGAAGCACTACAACAGCTAGGGATTTCATCGCCCTTACCTATTTGTGCAAAAGTCTCGACACGTTATGAATTAGGGGATTACCAAATCGATTCTATCATCCCCCTCGCTAAGCAATTACAACGGCCGCCACGGCAATTAGCAGAGCAAGTCGTCGAACAGATGAAATCCTCTAGCGAGGTTACTGCGCGTGCCGAGTCGATTGAGGTAGCAGGGCCGGGTTTTATTAATATCCGTTTAAAAAATAGCTGGTTAGCAGAGTCGCTCACGGCGTTAGCCGACGATCCGCGGTTAGGCGTGGCCCGTCAATCCCCCTCGCATGTGGTGATCGATTACTCCTCGCCTAACGTCGCAAAAGAGATGCATGTCGGGCATCTACGCTCGACGATTATTGGCGATGCCAGCGTACGCACTTTACGCTTTCTTGGCCATAAGGTGACTAAGGTTAACCATATCGGGGATTGGGGGACGCAATTTGGTATGTTGATTGCGCACTTAGAGGAGGTCGATCGCCAGGATCTTCTCTCGCTCTCCGATCTTGAGGGTTTTTATCGCGAGGCAAAAAAACGTTATGACCAAGATAGCGATTTTTCCAAGCGTGCCAGAAGGTATGTGGTCAAGCTACAACAGGGAGACGAGTATTGTCGTAAGATGTGGCGTCAACTTGTTGATATTTCTATGCAACAGAATCAGCATAATTACGATCTCTTGAACGTTTCATTGACGCCTGCAGACATTCGTGGTGAGAGCGCCTATAACGATATGCTACCAGAAATCGTCAATGATCTTTTAGCACGGGATATCGCTAAGGAAGAGAAGGGATCGGTGGTCGTCTACCTCGACGATTATCAGAATAAGCAGGGTGAGGCGATGGGGGTCGTGGTCCGTAAGCAAGATGGTGGGTATCTCTACACCACTACCGATATAGCCTGTGCAAAATACCGTTATGAAACACTCAAGGCAGACCGTATTCTTTATTACATCGATGCGCGCCAGCACCAGCATTTGATGATGGCTTGGGCGATTGTCCGTAAAGCCGGCTATGTCCCGCCCAATGTGGCGTTAGAACATCATAAATTTGGCATGATGCTCGATAAGCAAGGACAACCGTTTAAGACCCGCGAAGGGGGAACGATCAAGCTCTGCGACTTGTTAGCAGAGGCGGTTAGCCGAGCGAAGCAGTTAATCGAGCAGAAATCGCCGCATTTCACGGGTACGGCACTGGATGAACTGGCGACAATTATCGGTATTGGGGCGGTGAAGTATGCCGATCTCTCGAAAAATCGTACCACCGACTATATCTTCGACTGGGACAGTATGTTGAGTTTCGAAGGGAATACCGCCCCCTATATCCAATATGCCGGCGCACGTATTCATTCACTGTTAGAGAAAGCACAGCAACAGGGGATAGTGTGGCAGGATGGCAAGGACATTAGCATTACGACGAGCGAGGAACGCGCGATTGCGTTAGCGATTCTTCAGCTGGAAGAGCGGCTGAGTGTGGTCGCGAGAGAGGGATTACCAAATATAATGTGTCAGTATCTCTACGATTTGGCATCGCTCTTTTCACGTCTCTATGCGAATTCACCGATCGTGACAGAGAGCGATGTTGTGCAGCGCAAAAGCCGCCTCTACATCGCTCAACTTACCGAGAAAGTATTGAGCCTAGGCCTATCAACCTTGGGGATACGTATTCCTGAGCGGATGTAACGAAAAAAAGCTTATCAATATGCATTGATAAGCTTTCTTAAATTGGTTGCGGGGGCCGGATTTGAACCGACGACCTTCGGGTTATGAGCCCGACGAGCTACCAGGCTGCTCCACCCCGCGTCCGAGAACGACTTTCATATTGTATTGGTTGCGGGGGCCGGATTTGAACCGACGACCTTCGGGTTATGAGCCCGACGAGCTACCAGGCTGCTCCACCCCGCGTCCGTGGAAGCGCACTATACGGAATATGCCGATCTTTGCAACCCAAATTTTAAAACATAACGAAAAAAAGTCTTATTTTGATGGATTAGTAGTCGTAACGCCCTTTTTTTAGTCATTTTTTGCGACGAGAGGGCTTTACAGTTTTAATCTAATAGGGGCTCTGCTATCTTCGCCAACAGAACATTGAGCGATAAGAGAGACGCATGAAACTCCCACTATTAAAACTAGCCGTTACCGGCTCCCTGGTCGCGATCTTACTTGCGGGCTGTTCATCTAAGCCTACCGATCGAGGCCAGCAATATAAAGATGGTAAAATCACCTCACAATTTGCCTTACGTAATCAGCCGAACGCTATCGGCGCGCCGATTAATGGTGGCGACTTCGTAGACCAAGTCCAACAGATCCAAGGGGCTTCGTCACGTCTATACCAGGGCCAACAAAGTACCTTTAATGCAATTCAGAGCTGGTTAAATTCAGGGGGAGATACCCGTCAGCTACGCAACTACGGTATCGAAGCCTGGCAAATGGAAGGCGCGGATGATTACGGTAACGTACAATTTACGGGCTACTACACGCCGGTTATCCAAGCGCGCTATACCCGCCAAGGCGAATTCCAATATCCTATCTACCGTATGCCACCCAAACATGGCCGTTACAAATTGCCGCGTCGTGCCGATATTTATAACGGCGCTATCGATTCGCGTTATGTCGTTGCGTGGAGTAACTCGCTTATCGATAACTTTATGATGGATGTGCAGGGGAGTGGTTATGTCGATTACGGCGATGGCCGTCCATTAACCTTCTTTGGCTATGGCGGGAAAAACGGCTGGGCCTATCACAGTATTGGAAAAGAGCTGATTGACCGGGGCGAGGTGAAACGCGAAGACATGTCGATGCAAGCGATTCGCGATTGGGCTGAGAGCCACTCTTACGCCGAAGTCCGTCAGCTCTTAGAGAGCAACGATTCCTTTGTATTCTTCAAGCCTGAACCTTTTACTCCGGTACGCGGTGCGAGCGCGGTTCCCCTCGTCGCTAAAGCCTCCGTCGCGGCAGACCGCTCGTTGCTCCCACCGGGGTCGGTACTCCTCGCTGAGATCCCGCAGCTCAACGAGAAAGGAAAGTTTAACGGTAAATATCAGATGCGCTTAATGGTGGCATTGGATGTGGGCGGTGCAATCAAAGGGCAACACTTCGATATCTATCAAGGTATTGGTCAAGAGGCTGCACACCTAGCAGGATTCTATAACCATTACGGCCGAGTGTGGATCTTGAAATCTGCCCCGGGCGCTGGCGTGTTCTCGGCGAATCCGGTTTTTAGTCAGTAGGCTATAGTAATTTTTTATTAAGAGTTAATTAACGATGACAGAAGCATGGCAGCAGCGCTTTGCCGGGATCGAACGATTGTACGGGCAACAAGCGGTACAATTTTTCCCCGACGCGAAATTCTGCGTGATTGGTATTGGTGGTGTAGGATCTTGGGCCGCCGAAGCGCTAGCGCGTACAGGGATTGGCCATATTACGCTGGTCGATATGGATGATATCTGTGTAACAAACACCAACCGCCAGCTACACGCGTTAAAAGGGACGGTGGGAGACCAGAAAATCGAGGTAATGGCCGAGCGTATTCGCCAGATCAATCCCGAATGCCAAGTCACTTGTATTGATGACTTTATTACCCCCGATAACGTGGCGGAGCACCTGACGCCTACGTTCGATTATGTGATCGATGCGATCGATGCAATACGCCCGAAAGCGGCGTTACTCGCGTATTGTCGGCGTAATAAAATCCCGGTGGTGACGGTCGGTGGGGCGGGCGGACAAATCGATCCAACGCAGATCTCGGTCGTCGATTTGGCGAAAACAATCCAAGATCCCTTAGCCGCAAAGTTACGTGAGCGCCTAAAAAGTGATTTTAATATCGTTAAAAACAGTAAAGGTAAGCTCGGTATTGACTGTGTCTTCTCAACGGAAGCCTTGCGTTATCCGCAGAACGATGGCTCAGTCTGCCACGCCAAAGCCACGGCTGAAGGCCCTAAGCGGATGGACTGTGCCTCGGGCTTTGGCGCGGTGACCATGGTCACCGCCTCCTTTGGCTTCGTCGCGGTATCTCATGCGTTGAAGAAGTTTATTGCCCGTAAGCTGCGCCAAGCCGAACGTTAACGCCTCTCCAATGCGGCATTCGCCGCATTTTTTATCGCCTGAGCGACCGCCGTTAATCCACTATTACGCGTGGTAGACAGATGCTGTGCTAGACCAAGTTCACTCAATGAGCTAAGAAGGTCTTTGTCGACGAGCACGTGGGGGGGCTGGCCTTCGCATTGGCTTAATAAGAGTGCTAATAAACCTTTCACGATACGGCTCTCGCTCTCTAATACGAAGTGCATAGCTCCTTGTGGAGTCAGTTCATAAGCTACCCAGACGCGATTCTCGCAGCCAAATACCTCGTTCTCTACGCTGCGCCACTCCTCGGGTAACGTCGGCATTTGCCGACTTAAGCGGATAAGCTCGCGATAACGATCTTCCCAATGGGGACTTTTTTGTAAGCGCTCGGCGATATCCTGTGACGTGATAGCCGTTGCGAAAGGGTGGTCAGGGAGATGCATGAGTTTGGGGCCTTACTCTTCTTCAGTGAGGAGTTGATAAGCAAAAGTGACTGCGTTCACTAATTTTTCAACATCTTGATAAGTGTTATACGCGGCGAATGAAGCTCTAAGCGTCCCCTCTATGCCTAATGCTTGCATGAGCGGCTGAGCGCAATGTTGGCCAACGCGTAATGCAACATGCTGTTCGCTAATGATAGCGAAGAGATCAGCATGATGAAGATCGTCGAAGACAAAAGAGAGAATCGGCGAGTCGGTAGCACGAAATAGCCGGATACCGGGTAGGGCGGAGAGACGTTCTGCCGCGAGGTCTGCAAGTTGACAAGTCCACTCTTCGGCTGCCTGCCAATCGACAGACTGATGAAAGTCGAGGGCGCTCGCCAGCCCAAATATCCCGGCAATATTGGGCGTTCCCGGCTCAAAACACCAAGGAGCAGGTTGCAGACGATACCCCTCGAAATTAACCTGAGTGATCATCTTCCCGCCCCCTTGTACCGGACGCATTTCGGCTAATCGGTCCTCGCGTGCATAGAGGATGCCAACGCCTGTCGGGCCATAGAGTTTGTGTGCTGAGAAGACATAGAAGTCTGCGTTTAATCGACTGACATCTGTGGAGTGATGCACAATGCCCTGCGCACCATCCACCAAGACGGGCACGCCCGCTTGATGAGCGATAGCGATGATTTCGGCTAAGGCAGGGCAATACCCGGTCACATTAGACATTTGGGTGACCGCAAGCAGGCGGGTACGCGTAGTGAGTCGCGGCAGTAGCTGCTCGGTGACGAGAAAACCCTGCTCGTTTAGCGGCCAGGGTACGACTTTTGCGCCCGTCCGCTCGGCTAGCATCAGCCATGGGAGCAGGTTGGCATGGTGCTCCAGCTCGCTGACAATGATCTCATCGCCGGGCTGTAATCGATCGTCGAGCCAGGCTTGCGCGACCAGATTGATGGACTCGGTACTCCCGCGCGTCCAGATAATCTGTTGCGCGCAAGCGGCGTTAATGAGTTGGGCGACCTGTTGCCGACAAGCCTCATACCGTTCGGTACTTTCCTGCGCTGCAGCATAGTGGCTGCGATGGACGGTGCCACCGGTTTGGTAATACGCTTGCGTCGCGTCAAGGACTGCTTGTGGGCGCAGGCTCGTCGCGGCACTATCAAGATAACAGTAGGGTTCATGCAGCGCTGGGAACTGTTGGCGAAACCATTCAGGAGAGAATTTTCTCATACTGTGTGTAGTAACCCTTTTTTTGATCATCCACCATGGTAAATTCGTAAACTTCGCCTATGGTAGTTATAAGAACTGAAAAAATAATCAGCTCTATAATGACTGAAAATATTTAAGATGGAGATAATAAATGAAAAAGCATCTTTTAGCTGTATTGGCAGTATCGGGCTTAGCTTTTACTCTTGCAGGATGTTCGAGTAATTATGTTATGCATACTAACGATGGTCAAACTATCGTTACTCAGGGCAAACCTGCTGTGGACGAAGACACCGGCTTGATTCTTTATAAAGACGGCGCAGGCGTTAAGCAACAGATCAACCGCTCAGAAGTTAAAGACTTAACCGAAGTCGGTCAGTAGTTTCCCCAAGGCTGACTCTCAACAGTCAGCCTACCTCCCTTATCCCACCCAGCACTATTTTTGCATTAATTAAATCTATCCGGTATACACGCAAACGATTGGCATTGCGTTGCAGACATCCAGTACAAGTTACCCAGCGTATAGGCAAAAAAAACACCGCCTAGGCGGTGTTATAAACAATATACTATGGACAGACAGGGTGTATATCACAGGAAATAGTGGACTCGAACCTTCCAAGTCAAATGCAAACACAACATCACCACCTAAGCTTCTGTTAATAAGCGATAGCGCTTATTGCCATACCACCTTCGGAAGTGGGCGCAACTATAGGTATTTAGTGGAAGTTACTCAATGGACAAATTATAATGCTTCACATTATAAAAACTAATGCACGATGGTTGATTGCCGTCCATAAATCGAGACCTATAGGGTATGTCCAAACGTCTTCCCCCCCTAAACGCGCTGAAGGTTTTTGACGCGGCAGCGCGGCACCTCAGTTTTACTCGCGCCGCAGAAGAATTATTCGTCACACAGGCGGCAGTAAGTCATCAAATCAAAGGATTAGAGGATTTTCTAGGATTAAAGCTGTTTCGCCGCCGAAATCGCTCGCTGTTACTGACAGAAGAGGGGCAAAGTTATTATCTCGATATTAAAGAGATATTCTCTGCGTTAAACGATGCGACACGCAAGCTTCAAGCGCGCAGCGCCAAAGGTGCGCTGACGGTAAGTTTGTTACCGAGCTTTGCTATCCAATGGTTGGTGCCACGATTGACCAGTTTTAATCAACAGCATCCAGGAATCGATGTGCGTATTCAGGCCGTTGATCGCGAAGAAGATAAGCTTGCCGATGATGTGGATATTGCCATTTTTTATGGTCGTGGTAACTGGCCAGGATTGCGCGTCGAAAAACTGTATGCAGAATATTTACTCCCGGTATGCTCACCAGTGTTGCTAACCGGCGAGCGTCCGTTACAATCCCCCGCAGATTTACATCATGTCACGCTACTGCACGATGCTTCACGACGGGATTGGCAGAGTTGGGTAAGACAAGTGGGATTAGCACACGTAAACGTGCAACAGGGGCCGATCTTTAGTCACAGTGCGATGGTGCTGCAAGCCGCGATCCATGGCCAGGGTATCGCGCTGGCTAATAACGTGATGGTACAAAGCGAGCTAAGTTCTGGGCGCTTGGTTTGCCCATTTAATGAAGTGCTCTCCACTAAAAATGCTTTTTATCTGGTTTACCATGACAGCCAAGCAGAACTCGGTAAAATAGCCGCCTTTCGGCAATGGATTATCGATACCGCCGCCCGCGAGCAAGATAGCCTAAGGGCTTAAGCGTTTGGTAGAAAAGGGGGATAAAATGAGTAGTCGCACCATTTATATTTTCGTCGCGATCAGCGGTTTTTTACTGGTCGCGTTCGGCGCATTCGGCGCCCATGTATTAAGTCATTTATTAGGTAGCGAGCAGCTAGCTTGGATCCACACAGGCCTGCAATATCAAGCATGGCACACGTTAGCTATCTTAGGACTGGGCAGCGTAATGCAGACCCGGCGCAATATTTGGTTTTATTGGAGTGCGGCCAGCATGGCTTTAGGGGTAGTGCTGTTCAGCGGAAGTTTATACAGCTTAGCGTTGTCACACCTGCGCTTCCTCGTTTTTGTTACGCCAATTGGAGGACTTTTCTTTCTGATTGGTTGGTTATTGATGTTAATTGGCGCGCTGCGTCTGAGAAATAGGGCTAGTCGCCATGAATAAAGTTTTACTGTACTGCCGACAAGGGTTTGAGAAGGAGTGTGCGGCAGAAATCACCGCCCGCGCCACCGAGTTGAATGCCTTTGGTTTTGCTCGGGTTAAAGATAACTCCGGTTATGTGCTATACGAATGTTATCAGTATGAAGATGCCGATCGTTTAGTTCGCGAGTTACCTTTTAACAGTCTTATCTTTGCCCGCCAGATGTGCATAGTTGGTGAATTACTGAAAAATCTTCCTCCAGAAGACAGAATCACACCGATTGTCGGGATGTTGATGGGGGTCGTTGAGAAAGCCGGTGATCTTCGCGTTGAAGTGCCTGATACTAACGAAGCGAAGGAATTATTAAAATTCTGTCGGAAGTTCACCGTGCCATTGCGCTCGGCCTTGCGTCAAGAAAAGCTATTACTCAACTTCGAAAGCGATAAGCGCCCGGTGATACATGTCTTTTTCATCGCACCGGGTACCTGTTATGTCGGTTACTCTTACTCAAACAACAACTCGGCGCTATTTATGGGGATCCCCCGTCTGCGCTTCCCTTCCGATGCGCCGAGCCGTTCGACCTTAAAGCTCGAGGAAGCGTTTCATGTTTTCGTACCTGCCGATGAGTGGGATGAACGCCTAGCGAGCGGTATGTACGCCGTCGATTTGGGTGCTTGTCCGGGCGGATGGACCTACCAGCTGGTACAGCGGTCGATGATGGTTTTTGCCGTCGATAACGGCCCGATGGCGCCATCTTTAATGGATACCGGGCAGGTGACACACCTGCAAGAAGATGGCTTTCGTTTTCAACCCCCTCGCAATAACATTAGCTGGCTAGTGTGCGATATGGTGGAGAAACCGATCAAAGTGGCTCATCTTATGATGCGTTGGATTACTAATGGCTGGTGTCGCGAAGCGATCTTCAACCTGAAGTTGCCGATGAAAAAACGTTATGAAGAGGTGACGCAGATCCTGGCGATGATGGAGACCTCATGGGCAGAGCAGGGGCTGAATGTTCAAATTCGCGCGCGTCATTTGTACCACGATCGTGAGGAAGTGACCGTCCACATCCGTCGCATTTGGAGTGCTTGGGCGGGACGGATAGACGAACGCTAAACCGCTGTCGGGGTAAGATAGCGTAGCTGCTTTAGATTACCGCTGAGGTGTAAGTCGGTTTTCAGCTGCGCTAACTCACGACTCATAAAGGCGTTGTCACGCCCCGCTTCAAGCTTGCATCGCCACTTAGCGGGAACTTCATCAAGCTGATGATAGATTTCTTCTAATGTGGCGAACTGGCTGATTAGCGCTTGTGCACTCTTCGGCCCAATCCCCGCTACACCGGGGATTTTACTGCTCGCTATCCCACATAATCCCCAATAATCCGGCAGTTGTTCGGCGTTAACGCCGTACTCGCGTTCGATAAACGGTACATCTAGCCAACGTTTTTGGAAGTAATCCCGAATCTGAATCTGCGCGGATAGCAGCTGGCAGTAACCTTTGTCCGTCGAGACTAGTGTGACTTGATGCCCAGCACTACGCATTTTGACGGCGAGAGTTGCCGCAAGATCGTCGGCTTCATCGTGCTCTGAGGTCCAGCTAGGGATCCCTAACGTCGCGAACGTTTGTTCGATACTAGGGAGTTGTTGTGCCAAATCCTCGGGCATCGCACTACGCCCTGCCTTATAGTCGGGGTAGCGTTGGTGCCGCCAGCCGCTCTTTCTGAGCGGATGATCGAAAACGGCGACGGTATGTGTGGGTTGGCTATGGTGTAGAAGCTGCTTAGCGGCGGCGACACAGCCGCTTAAGCAGTTACTTCCTTGTACGGCATGAATACGGCGAATTAAATTCAACGCGTCGATAATAAGTAGGTGGTGAGTCATCTCTCTTACTCTCTCTTGGGCTGTACGCCGAACGTACAGCCTTCTGAGTTAACGAATAATTTGGTAACAAGGAACGTAGGCGCTGCCCGGTAATTTCATCCGTTGCTGGGCAACGAAGCCTTGCAACATTTCGTCCATTCTCGCCATGATGTCACTTTCGCCATGAATGAGATAGGGGCCATGTTGCGCGATTTCTCGAATACCGACATCTTTAACATTCCCGGCAACGATACCAGAGAACATACGTCTTAAGTCCGCCGCGAGTTTTTCTACTGGCTGGTCTTTGAACAGTTTTAGACTCGCCATGTTTTCGTGCGAAGGATGGAAGGGATGCTGTAATTCACTATCGATATGCAGTGACCAGTTAAAGCTGTAGGCATCGCCCGTATCACGGCGGTACTGCTTAACGGCAGGCATAGCCTCTTTCATCACGCGCGCGACTTCAGCAGCATCACCGATAATAATCCGGTAGTGTTGGGTTGCCGCCTCACCCAGCGTATGACGAATGAAGTCGTCCAGCATGGTGAAGTAGTCTTCACTTTCTTTAGGCCCCGTAAGGACCAAAGGCAGAACTTGCTGCTGATTATTGGGATGCATCATGATACCCAATAGGTAAAGTAACTCTTCCGCAGTACCAACCCCACCAGGGAAGATAATAATACCGTGTGCAATACGGACAAAGGCTTCGAGTCGCTTTTCAATATCCGGCATGATAATCAGTTCGTTGACCAGTGGATTGGGCGGCTCAGCGGCAATAATAGATGGCTCGGTCATGCCGATAAACCGGCTATCGTGGTAACGCTGTTGAGCATGGCCGACGGCGGCCCCTTTCATCGGTGCTTCCATGGCGCCGGGGCCACAACCGGTACAGACATTAAGCTCACGTAATCCCAGCTGTTTACCGACTTCTCGACAATAAAGATATTCTGTTGGATTGATCGAGTGTCCGCCCCAGCACACCACCATATTAGGGAGTTCACCGACGTGTAAGGCGCGGGCATTACGCAGTAAAGAGAAGACCATGTTGGTGATATACACCGAATCGGTCGGTGCATGCTGCTTAACGCGTTTATCGGTATTCAGTTGCGCAGTCACAAAAACAATATCGCGTAGCACGGCGAAGAGGTTAGCTTGCAGCGAACGAATAATTTGTCCATCGACAAATGCAGCTTGTGGAGGATTGATGAGCTCGAGTTTTACGCCGCGTTCACGGCGTAATACATTAATTTCAAAATCTTTATAAAGAGAGAGGAGCGCATCACTACTATCGGTTTGACTACCTGTATTGAGTACGGCTAATGAACAATTACGAAACAGTTGGTAGAGGTCGCTGCTGGCGGTATCTTTAAGCATATCGACTTCGAGCTGCGATAACAGATCCATTGCGCCTAACGGACTGACATGTGTAATCAAGTGAGCTCCTTAATAATTATTCATAAAGCGTCGGTCGACGCATCCATCTTTAGCTACAACGTCCAGACTACGGCGAGAGGCTCGCGACCGACAATCTCTTTTTAGTGTCGAGTTATTATTGTCGAGCGAGACGGCGGTTGTGTGGAGTAAAGTGCTGATTCGTTCGCCACGGATTGATATCCAACCCTCCACGCCGCGTATAACGGGCATATACCGTTAAGGCTTCTGGTTGGCAGAGCGCCATGATATCCATATAGATTCGTTCTACGCACTGTTCGTGAAACTCATTGTGCTGGCGGAAAGACAGGAGGTAGCGTAAAAGCGCCTCGCGGTTAATCTTTTTACCCGTGTAGCGGATCATCACCGAGCCCCAGTCAGGCTGCTGTGTAATCAAGCAGTTCGACTTGAGTAAATGACTGACTAATGTCTCTTCAACTTGCTCATCAGTCGTCGCTTCACGTAGATAATCGCGGTTAAATTGGTAGTCGTCGACAGTGATTGGCTGCTCGTCAATGACTTCCCCAGCAAAATCGTCAATGGGCTGTGCGGTAAAGTCTTGCAGGCGATGTAACGTTACGCGAACGGCTCCCTGCGCGCAGTGGCTTAAGTCGCGGATAAGCGTCTGCTCAACGCTAGACCAGTCACTAAAGCGAGTCTGGTTGAAGCTGTTTAAGTAAAGCTTAAAGCTTTTCGATTCAATTAAGTTCTTACTACTCGCAGGGAGCGCGACATCGCCTATTGCGACCTGTGGGATACCCTGGTCGTTCAGCCATGAAAGTTCATAGAGAGTCCAATAATCTTCACCGTGGAAGGGGAGTTGCTGTTCATTAAGCTGCAGACTGTCGCGATTTAAGCTTCTTGGCACGGCTTGTAGAAGGTCTGGTTGATAAGCGGAAATATAAGCGGTGGATTTACCTAACGTCAGTTCCGATAAGGTAGGATGGTTTTCGTAGTCGGCCATTGCATCTGCACCTAAGTAAATGGATGATGGGGGAATTGTAACTGATCCAGAGTAATAAATAGAATGTTAGATGAGACCTCTGCGCAGCTTAGCGATTTTACACAGCGTTATTGCAACTATTGGCAAGAAAAGCATCAAAGCGCGCCGCAAAACGAATTTTTACTGGGAGTTGATTCCCCGTGCCTAATCGGAACTTACGACAACTACATCACTTGGCAACCGCAACCTTTTAGTAGGCCGAAAAATTTGGATGCGGTATCCAACGGTGTCGACCTTCTGCTGCAACCTTCAGTCGTTGCTTTCTATGGCACGCAATATGCCGCAGAAATGCCCGCGATCTTTGAAGAGCTTCCCCTCACGTTACTGCAAGCATGGAACGACGAAGATTTCACGTTACTGCAACAGAATCTTGTTGCTCATCTTGTAATGAAACGGCGATTGAAGCATAGCCCCACACTATTTATCGGTACAACGGAGGATGACAGCACGATTATTTCTGTAGAAAACCTTTCGGGAAATGTGGTGCTTGAGCTCCTCGGTAAACAACAGCATAAAGTGTTGGCACCCTCGCTTAGCGATTTTCTACAGCGATTAGTACCACGATCTCGGTTATTATCTTAATTATTATGTAAATAAGAATGATCTTATTATGGTGATCAGGATCACAAAATAACACGATTAATCAAAGGTAGTGGTTGGTGAATTGTATTTTGAATCAATTGTTTAAGTTTTTAACAATCAATAATCTAAGAATCTTAGGTAAGACAGTGAAAAAATCTGGTTGTTTATCCTTATGACTTTGAGAGAATAGACGGGTCAGAAGGATGTTTGTAAGTTCTAAGGATAGGACCCAAGGATGGAACCGCTTTACAGTGAGTTGAGCGTGGGAATAGTAGATTAGGATGATGAGCTGTTTTCAAAACATTAGGGAACCTTCTGTAGAAGGACAAGCGACCAAGGAAGTGTGGCTAAGTTCATAGGATTACGTAGTCAGGGAGACACATCCTTCTGGATTGTCGAATCCTATGAAAGCAGGATGCAGACAGTGGTAGGATGCCGCAATGAAAAAGGGAGTACCGATTTTTCGGTACTCCCTTTTTTTCCGTTAATCCTCTTTCCCATGTTATTATCTTCACCTGTTAATCAGCCAACCTGTATCTATTTTAGCCGCATGCCTTATCGTGACACGAGATTATCTGTCTTATCTCACGATGCTGATTGCCTTTTATACTCGCGCATACTCCGATGGAGCCACTGCCACAGTGTATAGGGCTAAAGTAAGTACTCTGTTAAGAATTAGGTATTTTAGTGCTCGAGATTATTTATCAAGATGAGTGGATCGTTGCTGTGAATAAGCCCGCTAATATGCTGGTTCACCGCAGCTGGTTAGCGCGCCATGAAACTCAGTTTGTGATGCAAACCCTACGTGACCAGATAGGTCAGCACGCCTTTACTGTGCATCGCTTAGACCGCCCAACTTCAGGGGTATTAGTCTTTGGCCTATCCAGCGAGGCTGGCCGGGAGTTGTCGCAACTTTTCGAACACCATAAGATGAGTAAAACCTACCATGCGATTGTGCGTGGGTGGCTGCAAGGAGAAGGAGTGGTCGATTACCCGCTCCAAGAAGAACACGATAAGATTGCCGATAAATTTGCTACCAGTGAACCGGTTTCACAGTCAGCGATCACTGAGTATAAAACGCTGGCTCAGGTCGAGATGCCTTATCCGGTCGGACGCTACGAAAGTTGTCGTTACAGTTGGGTGGAGCTTCACCCTAAAACCGGGCGTAAGCATCAACTGCGTCGTCATATGTCCCATCTGCGCCACCCAATAATTGGCGATACGGCTCATGGCGATCTTAAGCAGAATCGTGGGGCGGCGGAGCACTTTGGCTGTCAGCGTTTAATGCTGCATGCCCTTAAGCTCTACTTTATTCATCCCTTTACCCAGCAGCTAATAAGCTTAGAAGCAGGGGTGGATGAAACTTGGCGTGAGATGCAACGCCAATTCGGTTGGATGCGTTAAGTCCTTCACAGGGAAAGGTTAACGTGAACGGCTCTATTTTTTATCTGTGAGATGTCATCGTTATGGTGCAATTTTATAAAGCAAAAAAAACCTCATCAGCTCGTCAAACGATGACTCTCTGTGCCGAGAGTATCGACCAGTTTGGACAGGGCGTGGGTCATCATCAAGGCAAAACCTGCTTTGTCGAGGGAATGCTGCCCGGAGAAACGGGAAAAGTAGCGGTCACTGAGAATAAGCGCCATTTCATGCGCGCGAAACTTATTACTCTCACCACGTCCAGTGCACAACGCCGAGAACCGCGTTGCCCGATTTATCAGCAATGCGGGGGGTGCCAGCAGCAGCATATGAGCGAATCTTTACAACACACCTCTAAGGCTGAGGCATTAGCACGCTTATTAAAGCCGGTTGGCGTTGAGAACGTCGATGACATCATTAGTGCCCAGAGCTGGCACTACCGCCGCCGCACTCGTATGAGCCTACGTGTCGACGATAGCGGACAGCTGGTTATGGGATTTCGGCGTAAAAAAAGTAACGAGATCGTCGACGTGCGCACCTGTCCGGTCCTGGTCGAAAAACTCAATACCGTACTAGAACCTCTCTATCACTGCCTTGCTCAATTACAGGGTGCCCCTCATCTTGGGCATGTTGAGCTGGTCGCAGCGGATAACGACAGCGTCACGGTTGTCCTAAGGCATTTGCGTCCTCTTTCTGATCAGGATTTAAAAAAACTGGAACAGTTTTCGCATAAGCATTCTGTTTCGCTTTTCTTAGCGGATGGACAGCAACAAACTCTGCTACGGGGGGAGATGCCGTGGTATGGTATTGGTGAGATAAATTTATATTTTAACCCTCAAGGGTTTATTCAGGTTAACGCGGAAATTAATCAGCAAATGATTGATAACGCGATAAAATGGCTGAATATCCAATCGACTGATCGTGTATTAGACCTCTTTTGTGGGGTAGGGAACTTCACCCTTCCTTTAGCAAGATTCGCGAGTTCAGTCACAGGAGTCGAGGGTTTAGCCGAATTAGTGGCGAAGGCAGAGTATAATGCTCAGCAAAATAACATCAGCAATGCTGCCTTTTACCAACATAATTTGGAGCAGGACGTCTCACAGCAACCTTGGGCAAAACAGGGCTTCAATAAAGTCCTGTTAGATCCCGCCCGTGCAGGGGCTGCAGAGGTCATGCCTTATATCTGTGCCTTACAGCCAGAGTGTATTGTCTATATTTCTTGTAATCCCGCGACATTGGCTCGGGATAGCAAAATCGCCTGTCAATTAGGGTATAGAGTAGTAAAAGTGGCGATGTTGGATATGTTTCCACATACCGAACATCTTGAATCAATGGTGTTATTTGAACGTCGTTAAGCATTAAGCCAATAGTTATGCGGGAGATATCATGGTTGCAGTAAGAAGCGCGCACCTCAATCCAGCCGGAGAGTTTGCTGTCGAGCAATGGATCGAGAGTTTACATCATATCTCGGCGCCGACAGGCCAAGCCCTTAGTACTTGCTGGAGTTACTGTCAGGAAAAAACCACCGATCATCCTTCTCAAGCTCTATTACTGAGCCGTGGTATCGAGATGGTCGAAATCCTAACCATGCTAAGTATGGATTGTGACACGCTATGTGCTGCCCTCATTTTCCCGCTGGCTAACGCCAATGTGCTCGACGCTGAACAGATTAAAACGACCTACGGTGACAGCATTCTCTCTTTGGTGAATGGCGTATTAGATATGGATGCCATTCGCCAGCTTAAAGCCATTCAGAATGATTCAATGGCGTCGGAGCAAGTCGATAATATCCGCCGTATGCTATTAGCGATGGTGGAAGATTTCCGTTGCGTGGTTATCAAGCTCGCTGAGCGAATCGCCTACTTACGGGAAATGAAAGATGCGCCTGAAGATGAAAGAGTCTTAGCCGCGAAGGAAAGTACGAATATCTACGCTCCCCTCGCCAACCGTCTCGGTATCGGGCAACTAAAATGGGAGTTGGAAGATTATTGCTTCCGCTATCTGCATCCCGAAGAGTACAAGCGTATTGCCAGTTTGCTGCATGAGCGGCGTATCGATCGTGAAATATATATCGATAATTTCGTCACACAGATTCGTGACATGATGAGCCAAGAGGGTGTGCGAGTCGAGGTCTATGGCCGGCCTAAACACATCTACAGCATTTGGCGAAAAATGCAGAAAAAATCTCTCGCTTTCGACGAGCTATTCGATGTACGAGCGGTGCGGATCGTTGCCGAGAGGCTACAAGATTGCTACGGCGCATTGGGAATCGTCCATACGCTGTTTCGCCACCTTCCGAATGAATTCGATGATTATGTCGCAAACCCTAAACCTAATGGTTATCAATCCATTCACACCGTCGTATTAGGGCCCAAGGGCCAGACGGTCGAGGTGCAGATCCGCACCAAGCAGATGCACGAAGATGCAGAGCTGGGCGTTGCCGCACACTGGAAATATAAAGAAGGCAGCACGACGCCGGTAGGAAGAGGGGCTGCGGGCCACGAAGGTCGTATCGCGTGGCTGCGTAAGCTTATCGCCTGGCAAGAAGAGATGGCTGATAGCGGCGAAATGCTGGAAGAGGTACGCAGCCAGGTCTTTGACGATCGCGTTTATGTCTACACGCCTAAAGGGGATGTTATCGACCTGCCAGCTGGGTCTACCCCCCTCGATTTTGCTTACCATATCCATAGTGATATTGGGCACCGCTGTATTGGGGCTAAAATTAGCGGGCGGATTGTTCCATTCACTTATCATCTACAAATGGGTGACCAAGTCGAGGTCATTACTCAGAAGCAACCGAACCCGAGCCGCGATTGGCTTAACCCTCATTTAGGCTATATCACTACTAGCCGTGGGCGAGCAAAAGTCCACGCGTGGTTCAAAAAGCAGGATCGCGATAAGAATATTCTAGCGGGTAAACAGATACTGGATAACGAGTTGAGCCAGCTGGATATTAGCTGGAAAGATGCGGAAAAATTCCTTTTACCACGTTATAACATGACCTCGATGGAAGAGATCCTCGCGGCGATTGGCTGCGGAGATATCCGCCAAAATCAGATGGTCAATTTCTTACAGGCTAAGGTTTACAAACCGAGTGCGGAAGAAGAAGACCAGAAAGCGCTAGAGCAACTCACACAAAAATCGGCGAATAATCAAAACGCCCGTAAAGACAGTGGTCGTATCGTGGTGGAGGGCGTCGGCAACCTGATGCACCATATTGCTCGCTGTTGCCAGCCTATCCCAGGCGACGATATTACCGGATTCATAACGCAGGGACGCGGGATATCGATTCACCGTGCCGATTGTGAGCAGCTTGCTGAGTTAATTAACCATGCGCCGGAAAGGATTGTTGATGCGGTCTGGGGGGAGAATTACTCCAGTGGCTACTCGCTAGTCGTCCGAGTCGTGGCGAACGATCGTAGCGGTCTATTACGCGACATCACCACCATTCTCGCGAATGAGAAAGTGAATGTATTAGGGGTCTCTAGCCATAGTGACACGCGTAAACAATTAGCGACCATCGATATGGATATCGAAATTTATAATCAGCAGGTCTTAGGCAGGATTATTTCGCGGTTGAATCAAATCCCCGATGTGATCGATGCTAAGCGACTCCATTAATTTTCAGTCTAACCACTCTTACAGAGTGGTTTTTTTTAAGAGGTTTACATGAGTGATTCATCATTGTCGCAATTATTATCAGTGATGCAGCGCTTGCGCGATCCAGATGAGGGATGTGAGTGGGATAAGCAGCAAACCTTCGAAACTATTGCTCCTTATACCTTGGAAGAGTGTTATGAGGTCTTAGATGCGATAGCCCGGCAGGATTTCGGGGATCTTAAACAAGAGCTTGGCGATCTCCTTTACCAAATCGTTTTCTATGCGCAGATGGCCTCGGAACAAGGCCAGTTCGATTTTGACGCTATTTGCCAAACGATCACACAAAAACTTATTCGTCGCCATCCAGATATCTTTTCTGACGTCGCGACTGCACCCGGTTGGGAGCAGATAAAACAGCAAGAACGCAAACAAAAAAACCAACACTCGCTACTCGACGATATTCCCCATGCTATGCCCGCCCTGATCCGCGCAGATAAAATTCAGCAGCGCTGTCAGACAGTGGGGTTCGATTGGGATACGTTAGGCCCGGTCGTTGATAAGGTCAAAGAAGAACTCGATGAGGTGATGGAAGAAGCGCTATTGGTCGATCGCAACCCCGAGCGCCTAGAAGAAGAGCTGGGCGATCTTCTATTTGCGACCGTTAATCTTACCCGTCACCTGGGGAGTCGCGCTGAAACCGCATTGCACAAAGCTAATTTAAAATTTGAACGGCGTTTTCGTCTGGTTGAGCAAAAAATTATCGAACAGGGTATGACCCTCGACCAAGCGACTCTCGAACAGATGGAACTTGCTTGGCAACACGTTAAGCAAGACGAAAAAAACGCGAACGCGATTGCTGATTGAAATCAAAAGAGAGGCGTGGCAGATTAGGTATTATCATTGTTAGTTGAACAGAGAAGGGGAGGGTGAATGAGCAATTGTGACGCCATAGAGTTTCGGGTATACTGCTTTCCCGTCCTGGTGCATCCACCGTCTTTAAACCTAAACCTTCAGGTTCTGCATGACAACTAACTATATTTTTGTGACCGGCGGGGTCGTTTCCTCTCTGGGTAAAGGCATTGCCGCAGCCTCTCTGGCAGCCATTCTCGAAGCTCGTGGTCTTAAAGTGACCATTATGAAGCTTGATCCCTACATCAACGTCGATCCAGGGACGATGAGCCCTACTCAACATGGTGAAGTGTTTGTCACGGATGATGGTGCCGAAACGGATCTCGATCTTGGTCACTATGAGCGTTTTATTCGTACCCGCATGAGCCGTCGTAACAACTTCACGACTGGGCGCATTTACTCAGAGGTGTTGAGAAAAGAGCGTCGTGGCGACTATTTGGGTGCAACCATTCAAGTTATTCCGCACATCACTAACGCAATCAAAGAGCGTATCATCGCGGGTGGCGAAGGTCACGACGTGGTCTTGGTCGAAATCGGTGGAACTGTCGGTGATATCGAATCGCTACCTTTCTTAGAAGCTATCCGTCAGATGGCTGTGGACGTTGGTCGCGAGCATACGCTCTATATGCACCTGACGCTGGTGCCTTATATGGCGGCGGCAGGCGAGGTCAAAACCAAGCCAACCCAGCACTCAGTCAAAGAGCTACTCTCTATCGGTATCCAGCCAGATATGCTGATTTGCCGCTCAGATCGTGCAGTGCCTGCGAATGAACGTGCGAAAATTGCCCTGTTTTGTAATGTGCCAGAAAAGGCCGTCGTTTCATTGAAAGATGTCGACTCGATTTACAAAATCCCTGGGATGTTAAAATCACAAGGATTGGACGATTATATCTGTAAACGCTTCAACCTTAATCCACCGGTTGCTGATCTTTCTGAGTGGGAGCAGGTGATTTACGAAGAAGCGAACCCAGGTGGTGAAGTGACCATCGGGATGGTCGGGAAATACATTGAACTGCCTGACGCTTATAAATCGGTCATTGAAGCGCTTAAACACGCGGGCCTGAAAAACCGTGTAACCGTCAATATTAAACTGTTCGATTCGCAAGATGTCGAGACGCGCGGGACGGAAGTCCTGAAAGATCTCGATGCTATCTTAATTCCAGGTGGATTCGGTTCGCGTGGGATTGAAGGTAAGATTATGACTGCGCAATATGCTCGCGAGAACAAAATTCCATATTTAGGGATCTGTTTAGGGATGCAAATCGCACTCATTGAGTTTGCACGTAACGTCGCGGGTATGAAAGGCGCGAACTCAACGGAGTTCGACGCGAATTGTGAGTCGCCTGTCGTTGCACTGATCACCGAATGGCGTGACGAAGAAGGTAATTTAGAAGTCCGTGATGAGAAGAGTGATCTAGGCGGGACCATGCGTCTAGGCAGCCAACCTTGCCAGCTGAGTGACGAAAGCATCGTACGTAAACTCTACGGGTCTAGCACCATCGTTGAGCGTCATCGCCATCGCTACGAAGTCAATAACTATCTCTTGAAGCCAATTGAACAAGCGGGTCTACGTATTGCCGGTCGTTCAGGCGATGACCAATTGGTCGAAATCATCGAGAACCCTAACCATCCGTGGTTTGTTGCGTGTCAATTCCATCCAGAATTCACCTCGACCCCGCGTGATGGACATCCACTGTTTTCCGGCTTTGTCGGCGCCGCTGTCGATTTCCAGAAGCGGATGGATAAGTAAGCTTTTTGGTGCAGCCAGTGAACCTCTTGCTGGCTGTGTGTCTTAGATTTAAGAACGTTAGCTTAACTAGTACTGAGGAACAACGAATGTCCAAAATCGTAAAAATCATCGGTCGTGAAATTATTGATTCGCGTGGCAACCCGACTGTTGAAGCAGAAGTGCATTTAGAAGGCGGTTTCGTAGGTTTAGCGGCAGCACCATCAGGCGCGTCAACCGGTTCTCGTGAAGCACTAGAATTACGTGACGGTGATAAATCACGTTTTCTGGGCAAAGGTGTGACTAAAGCTGTCGCCGCAGTCAATGGCCCGCTGGCAGAAGCGTTAGCGGGTAAAGACGCGAAAGATCAGGCTAACATCGATAACATCATGATCGAGCTTGACGGTACCGAGAACAAATCTAAATTTGGTGCGAACGCCATCCTGGCTGTGTCGCTGGCTGCTGCGAAAGCCGCTGCGGCATCAAAGGGTCAACCACTGTACGAGCACATCGCTGAGCTTAACGGCACTCCAGGCAAATTCTCTATGCCACTTCCAATGATGAACATCATCAACGGTGGTGAGCACGCAGACAACAACGTCGACATCCAAGAGTTTATGGTGCAGCCGGTCGGCGCATCAAGCCTTAAAGAAGCCGTACGTATCGGTTCAGAAATTTTTCATCACCTAGCTAAAGTACTAAAAGCTAAAGGGATGAACACGGCAGTAGGCGACGAAGGCGGTTATGCACCAAACCTAGGCTCTAACGCCGATGCACTCGCTGCAATCGCTGAAGCGGTAAAAGCGGCAGGCTATGAGTTAGGTAAAGACGTCACTTTAGCCATGGACTGTGCAGCCTCTGAGTTTTATAACAAAGAGACGGGTAATTATGAGCTGAAAGGCGAAGGCAAAACCTTTACCTCTCAAGAGTTCACCCATTACTTGGAAGAGCTGACTAAGCAATACCCAATCGTTTCCATCGAAGATGGTTTAGACGAATCAGACTGGGATGGTTTCGCTTACCAAACTAAAGTATTGGGCGACAAAATTCAGTTGGTGGGCGATGACTTATTCGTGACCAATACCAAAATTCTGAAAGAAGGGATCGAAAAAGGTATCGCTAACTCAATCCTGATCAAATTTAACCAAATTGGTTCTCTGACCGAAACGTTAGCGGCAATCAAAATGGCTAAAGATGCAGGCTACACGGCAGTCATCTCTCACCGTTCAGGTGAGACCGAAGATGCAACCATCGCAGACTTAGCAGTGGGTACCGCAGCAGGCCAAATCAAAACCGGTTCTATGAGCCGTTCTGATCGCGTTGCTAAGTACAACCAGCTGATTCGTATTGAAGAAGCACTGGGTGGTAAAGCGATCTTTAACGGTCTTAAAGAAGTTAAAGGCCAAGCGTAAGCCTAGCATGATACGATCTAGCCCTCATTATGAGGGCTTTTTTTTTAGCTATACCCATCGTTCAGGAGCATTACGGCTCAGCGACTTTCTCTAACTCTGCGAGACTGAGTAACGCATAAGGGAACAGAAAAAGAAGCGGTGCATCGCATGAAAGCGATGTGGGAAGGATTGGGAAGAAAACGGTATTGAGAAGTGCTTGAGGGATCTCCTCTTGACCTGCAGAAAATGAGCAGAAACCTGCCTCGTCTATAAAATTCAGCGTACGAAACCGGAAATGCTCAACACAAATCTCATGAGCCAAGGCTGCCTTTTGTTGGCGTTCGTCAACGAGTATCGTCAGATATTTCATAAAATAGGAAGAGGCGAGAAAAGCTTTTACTATATCGAAACTGGCAGGGGGGTAAGTACTGGCCATCGCACGGTGCGTAATATGCAACGTCTGACTAAACGATTCGGGTAATATAAGGATAGCGAGATTGTAAGTGGTCCCTACTAACTCAAAGAGATGGGTGAGATAAAAAATAGGGATATCAGTATAAGTACTAAATAATGGCAGTGAGCTATTTTTCCCAAAACTGAGCATCGCATAGCGATCATCCTCAATGAGGATCGCCTGATTTTTAACGGTCCAGTCGTGAAGTCGCTGCCTACGAGATTCGCTAAGCCGAGTGGCACTCGGATAGTGTAACGTTGGCATACAGAGTAGTGTTGCATAGCGGATATCGGGTAATGCCTCAACGATTAATCCCTGATGGTCGGTAGGTACATCGATAATCTCAAACCCATACTGAACAAATAACTCCCTCACTTCCCAAGAGCAAGGGGCCTCAAGGATGATGACGTTTCGACCTGGTTCGCGCTTAAGAAACAGTGCAATTAGGCTTAATGCCTCTTGGATACCGGGAAAGAGGAGGAGTGAATGGTTCCCAATATCTAAGCAGCGTGAGAGTTTGAGAAAGCGAGTAATTGGTGAGGAAGGCTCAAGGGTCGCGCGCCGAAAATGGCTTTTCTCGTAATTCACTAACCAGCGTCTGACAAAATGCATGGGCAGTCGACACGGTTTTCTTTCTATTAACGTAGTGAGTGGTTCATGGCTGGGAGATGATAAGTATTTAATGTCGGGTGCATCGATAAGCTGTTGTTGCGAAAGAGGTGGTGATTGCGTACTTTTTAGTACGACGTATCCGCTACGTTCGAAACCCTGGATATAGCCTATTGATTCCAAGTGCTTATAGACAACGAGTACCGTCCCGCGCGAGACATGGTAGCGCATACTCATGCTGCGGATGGAGGGCAAGAAATCGCCTTCGCTCAGGTTTCCCTGAATAATCATAGAAATAATATCGTTAATTATTTCTACTTTCACTATTCCTTTAGCCTTTTTCACGCTGACCTCTAGTTTTTTATAAGTCCATTTCGGTAATTGTATAAAGTATAAGAAATTTTTCTATAGTCGCATCATTACTATTTTTATTTACTTGTTTAACTGATTGGACTAATTAGAGATAAGTTAAACATTTTATTTAATATTAATTAGGAATGGAATATTTAACAGGTTCTGACATTTTTTTAAAAGAGAATTGTATCTTGAATAAAATATACAATAAAGTAGTATCTGTCGTGTAAGTGGCTCTTTGGATTGTAGCCTCTTATTTCTTTTACTAATATAATCAATATTAACCTCTAAATTTGGATAAGGAAAGCTAATGAAAGATACTATCATGTATGGAATTGTGCATGGACAAAACTATGCCCACGATAACATCAAAAAAATTAAGGGGCGTCTTAGCAAAGAAGATGGCGTAACCGCTATTGAATATGCTGTTATTGCGGTTGCTATTAGTGTAATGCTATTGGCAGTGTTTGGGAATGGTAAGGAGTCATTCATTACTGCAATTACCGAAAAGTTTAAAATCCTATCGGCTAATATAAATGGTACCGTTAAGTAAAGTTATCAGAATTTATACCGATAAAGGAGTTTGCACTCCTTTATCTAATAGTGTGCCTATGATTATTATTTTAATAGCATTACTTTTAAGAGTCTGTTATACAGATATTCGCTATAGAATTATCGAAAATAAGTGCGTAGCAGTAATAGTATTAGTTAACATCTTTTACTTATATTCGATAAGCCAACCAGTGAACTTTATCAGTGCCGTAGTCGTATTCGGTATTGGAATTATTGTTATATTAACTAATTTTATTGGGGCTGGAGATATCAAACTCCTATCGGCGTTAGGACTCGCCTTCCCACTACGTGAGCTGCCGGATTTTATCTTCTTAGTCACTGTATCAGGGCTGCCACTAATTTTAATTGTCTTTTGCTTACATAAGTCCTCACAGGGAAAATTCTCTAAAACCCTTCCTTACGGCGTGGCGATAAGCAGTGGGTATTTACTTAAATTATTGATATAAGTTAGGGATTAACGTGAATCAAAGGCTGATTATCATAGTTTCTATCGTACTGCTGCTTTTAGGTATTTTAGGAATCTTTTTTTCTGACTCAGGGGATAGTACCTCCGCGGAACAAGAACCACAGACACCGCATATTACCTACTATGTTACTAAAAGAGTCATGGCAGCCGGCGAAAAAGTCACGAAAGATGATTACGAAGTAAAAACGGAAGACCTTGAAGATGGCGCCCCTGCGCCGGAAAAAGTGGAGGATGTTGCTGGGTATTATCTGACTGAATCAGTCGACGTGGGTACTAAATTAGTTCCTACACTATTAACTAAAGATAAACCAACACCTATTAAAAATAATCAGTATTTTCGATTTACCGTAAATCTTAACAAACGATATATAAATAATATAAATGGTCTCAGGCCCGGCGAGCTGGTAGATGTCTATTTACGATTTGAGTCACCGAAGAGAGAGCAAGACAATAAATCGACGATATTTCGCGGCGACTCTGTGGTGAGGATTGTTAAGATATTTAGACATAAAAAATTACTGACTCCCGCGCTGAGGGGAAAGGTTACCACTGCCGAGGGTGAAAAAAGTAATTTTTCAACAAGTAATTTACTTGATAATAGCACAGACTATTCAGTCGATATTGAACTCAGTCGGGCGGACTTAAAGAAAATTTATCAAATAGATAATAAATATGAAATGATTATTTTTCCCGCTGATATGAGTATTCCCGATAAAAAAAGTGAAAATATCCTTAAAAAAGGAAGTAAGTAATGAAGACACTCTACGCGGGAATTTCCTTAAAATTTATATTGATGATTTTAGTAATGTCACTTCCTTGTTTAGTGAATGCAGAAACGATCTACCTCTCGAAAGGCGGTGCAAGAACAATAAAAAGCCATACGCCTATAGATACTGTCTTTACCACGGATGCTAATGTCGTGAGTTATAATATGATTAGCGATAATGAAGTCGTGATCTATGGGGTCGATAATGGTGAGGGAGAAATACTTATCGTACAAAACGATACGACCCGTAATATAAAAGTCACTGTCGATCCTTTGATCGGTAAGTTAGCCAAGCAGATTGAAGATCAATTTGTAGGCTCCACCATCGGCTTAAAAAAAGTGGGAGATAGTTATATTCTCACGGGGATCGCCGCTGATGAAGAAAGCCGTGATGCGATTTATCAAATCGTTGGTGAGGCATTAGGCCTAGAACGGATTGAGGTAAAAACCAAATTTACGAGCGAATCGGCCGGCTTTGAACAGGATAATATCCCTTATTTAAGTCAATACAGCTATCGTAAGTTACAAAATAAAATGACGCTCCCCTTTGCTAATCAGGTAAATGTCAAAGTTTCTATCGTCGAGTTAAATAGAAACTACAGCGATGCCTTAGGGATAGAGTGGGGGCAGGCGATGGATGTCGGGAGCTTCGTATTAAATAAGCTCAAGTTCGACGCCACACAGCTCACCTCAGTGATTAATGCGCTAGGCAACGAATCCGTCGCCAGGGTATTGGCTGAACCTAACCTTTCTGTCTTGTCAGGGGAAACGGCTGACTTCCTCGTCGGCGGAGAGATCCCCTGATGAATCCCCAGAAAACAAGACAGGCATAGCGTAATGTGATCTAATTGATTGCGCTAACAATTTCAAGGAAATCACCGCTATGCCTGCCCGTGTATTATGCCAAAAATTCTTTAAAAGT
>OFEI01000016.1_pt1 | contig 76269 bp, 74 predicted proteins | sample 1521041 | NCBI WGS metagenome assembly OFEI01 (sample SAMN05335687, study PRJEB24111) | insect metagenome | biome: ENVO:00009004; isolation source: gut from larvae fed green and black olives | host: Bactrocera oleae | place: Israel | collected 2011-11
CTTTTAAAGAATTTTTGGCATAATACACGGGCAGGCATAGCGGTGATTTCCTTGAAATTGTTAGCGCAATCAATTAGATCACATTACGCTATGCCTGTCTTGTTTTCTGGGGATTCATCAGGGGATAGCCCTGCGATGTTGCATGCGCGCCGACAATTCCTAGATGAGGGCCACTATCAGCCACTACGCGACAAGGTTGCCGCACTTCTTGACGAGCATCTACCTATCAGCTCGCCATCGACCATCGTTGACCTAGGATGTGGTGAAGGCTATTACACGGCGGCTTGGGTGAATGACCACCGAGAAGTCTATGGCGTGGATGTCTCGAAATATGCGATAAAATCCGCTGCCAAGCGTTATTCCGGAATTTATTTTAGTGTTGCCTCAGGGTATCGACTACCTTTCGCTTCAGAATCGTTATCTGCTATCGTGCGAATTTATGCACCCAGTAAAGGCGAGGAGTTGGCGAGAACATTATCCAGTGGTGGACTGCTGATCACCGTGACCCCTGCCGCCCGTCATCTTTACCAATTTAAATCCTTAATCTATCAAGATGTACAATTACATGACGAGCGAGAAGAGCAGCTTGAAGGTTTTGAGCGCTTATCGGAAAGCACATTACATTATCCCTTAACACTCTCCGCGCAGAGCGCAACGCAGTTACTCCAGATGACTCCTTTTGCGTGGCGTGCGAGTGAGAGCGTTTGGCAGACGCTTGCGGAGTGTGAGAGCTTTACCTGCGAAGCCGATTTTAGGATCATCGTATGGCGTAAGCGTTAGCTCGCGCTGAAATCGTCAAAGTGTAAATGTAAGCAAACATTTTGACGAATACTCAGCACCTGATAAAGTAAGGTTTCATATAATAGCTAGGAGTATAGGGTTAATCCCACACTATGGATCGTCACCGAGGTCTTTTTCCATTTCTTATCCTGCAGTCCTTCATCTGCGCTCACTTACCGTCTCATCGGGGTTCTAATACTGTTCGTATTACTAAAAGCGAGAGGAAAGCTTAATGGAGTTTCTGCTAGATCCATCGATACTAGTCGGCCTATTGGCCTTAATCGTTCTAGAAATTGTATTAGGAATCGATAACTTAGTGTTTGTCGCGATCTTATCCGACAAGCTTCCGCCTGCTCAACGCGATAAAGCTCGAATCATCGGACTTAGCCTAGCGCTGATTATGCGGTTATTATTACTCTCCGTCATGTCGTGGTTGGTCACACTCACAAACCCTCTCTTCCATATTGCGCAATTTTCGTTTTCTGCGCGGGACCTTATTATGTTAGTGGGTGGCCTATTTTTATTATTCAAAGCCACGACAGAACTGCATGAGCGTTTAGAAAGTTCGGGAGAGGTTGAGCAGGGAAGTAAAGGCTATGCCGGATTTTGGGCGGTAGTTATTCAGATTGTCATTCTCGATGCGGTATTCTCGTTGGATGCGGTGGTAACGGCAGTCGGCATGGTGAGCCATCTCTGGGTGATGATGACAGCGGTAGTCATTGCGATGATTTTAATGCTCATCGCGTCTAAGCCGCTGACCCGCTTCGTCAATGCGCACCCGACCGTCGTGGTGCTCTGCTTGAGCTTCTTGCTGATGATTGGCCTAAGCTTAGTTGCGGAAGGATTCGGTTTCCATATTCCGAAGGGTTATCTCTATGCGGCAATTGGCTTTTCAATTGTTATTGAGTTCTTCAATCAGATTGCGCGTCGTAATTTTCTTAAATCCGAAGCACGCAGACCAATGCGTGAACGGACGGCAGACGCTATCTTGCGTCTAATGGGTAGCCGTTATCGTACGCCTTCTCAAGAGACCTCGGGCGAAAATACGCAAGATAATACGCAGGGTTCACGTGCTTTCAAAGACGAAGAACGCTTTATGATCAACGGCGTATTAACTCTCGCCTCGCGTTCAATTCGAAGCCTAATGACACCCCGTAACCAAATTTCTTGGGTCGATGCCGAGTCGTCGGTAGATGATATTCGGGTGCAGTTATTGGATACTCCCCATAGCCTCTTTCCCGTCGCGCGGGGAGAACTGGATGAAATTGTAGGGGTAGTAAGGGCGAAGGAATTACTTACTGCTCTCGATCATGATGTCGATGTCGCCAGCTTTGCGGCACGTACGCCTGCCATGATCGTGCCAGAGACGCTTGACCCTATTAACCTTTTGGCTGTATTGCGTAAGGCGAAAGGGAGTATCGTCATGGTCACGAACGAATTCGGGGTCGTACAAGGCTTAGTCACACCTTTAGACGTACTTGAAGCGATAGCCGGTGAATTTCCTGACGAAGATGAAACTCCGGATATCGTTGCCGAAGGGGAAGATTGGATCGTGAAAGGCGGTACGGATCTCCATTCGCTTGAACAGCGTTTAAATGTTTATGATCTGGTTGATGAGACGCATTCACACGCCTCAATCGCAGGATTGTTGATTGCCCAGGCAGGCCAACTTCCCGTGGAGGGCGAAGTTATCAGCCTAGGTCAGCTCGACTTTACTGTGTTGAAAGTCAACGACTATCGGCTTGATTTGGTGAGAGTGTCTAGACGTCAAGATATCCCTGAGGGTGAAGGGACTGTCTAACAGAGATAACTTTGAGAGGCCGGCAACTCGGCCTCTTTTTTTAATCGCATTGTACCTTGATGGCTAACCCACCGCGTGACGTTTCACGATATTTAGCATTCATATCTTTACCCGTCTCGTACATAGTTTCAATCACTTTATCAAGAGAGACCCGTGCTTGACTGGTACGACGTAAGGCCATACGGGCAGCATTAATGGCTTTTACAGCGGCAATGGCATTACGTTCGATACAAGGGACCTGCACTTGTCCGGCTACCGGATCACAGGTGAGTCCAAGGTTATGCTCCATACCGATTTCGGCAGCCACGCAGACTTGTTCCGGGCTTGCGCCGAGTAGTTCAGCAAGTCCCGCCGCGGCCATGGAACAGGCGACACCGACCTCTCCCTGGCAACCGACTTCAGCCCCTGAGATTGAGGCATTCATCTTATATAGAATCCCTATAGCGCCTGAGGCTAAGAAATAGTTACGCGCAATATGGGGTGTGACGGGTTCGACGAATTGATCATAATAGGCCAGCACGGCAGGCACAATGCCACAGGCGCCATTGGTTGGAGCCGTCACGACTCGTCCTCCTGCTGCGTTCTCCTCATTAACCGCTAAGGCAAACATATTGACCCAGTCGATGACATTCATCGGGTCACTATTATGCCGATGATTGGCGACGAGCAGCCGGCGGAGAGGAGCGGCACGTCGTGGCACCCGGAGTGGTCCGGGTAAAACCCCTTCGGTATTTAACCCTCGGTCAATACAAGCCTGCATTGCCGCCCAAATTGAGGAAAAGTAGTCATCGATTTGGTGTTGAGTATGCACAGCCAGTTCGTTCTTCAAGACCAACCCCGATAATGAAAGGCCGGTCTGATGACAAGCAGCTAACATCTCTAGAGCAGAGTCAAATGGGTAAGGCACGACAACGGAATCGAGGACGGGTTGGCCGAATTGTCCTTCCTCTACAATGAAACCGCCACCAATCGAATAATAAGTCTGAGACAATACACGCTTGTCGTCCTGCCAAGCCGTGAAAGTCAGCCCATTTTCGTGCAAAGATAAGGCGGAGGAATGAAAAATGAGATCGCGCTGCTCGCTAAAATCGACCTCGTGTTGACCCAAGGCGAGTAGTAAGCGCTGCCGTTCGCGTACATCTGCGATGAAAGTAGGAATAGTATCGATATTAACCGAATCTGGAGCCTCTCCCGCTAAGCCCATAATAATAGCGATATCGGTATGGTGGCCACGACCCGTCAGCGACAGGGAGCCATAAATATCGACGGTTACTCTGGTGACTGGCGCTAACTGCTGCTGCGTGGTTAATGTGTCGACAAAAAGTTTTCCTGCCTTCATGGGTCCAACAGTATGGGAGCTGGAAGGCCCAATTCCGATTTTAAACATCTCAAAAACACTAATCACGTGGCGTTACCTTGTGTCGACAAAAGCTAAATACCCTACCGTTAGGGCTGAACGTCGATAATTATACCACTGCTATCAGGAAAAGAGAGTGAATACACCCACACTCTATTAAATATCCCTAATTGATCCTCTCACGCTATTGCTGATCTGCTGTGCGAGGCCATAAAGGATTGTCGCGGTCATCCCCCAGACGAGTTGCGGGGTGTGGTGAAGAAAATGAACCGTCTTAGGATTGCGGGGATCACCGACTTTCAGTTGAGCGTAATGCTGGGTGTTGATCAAAAATCGTAACGGAATTTCGAAGACTTGTGCGACCTCATCCGGATTGGGATTGAGAGTAAAAGTAGGCTGCACTAGGGCGAGAAAAGGCTTCACGCTGTGGCCGGTACGACTATGCACAGTGGGTAGCTCACCAAGTAGTTGAATAGATGCTGCGGTGATGCCGACCTCTTCATAGGTCTCACGAAGGGCAGTGTCGTAAAGAGTCTGATCGGTGATATCACGTTTACCACCAGGGAAGGCGACTTGACCGGGATGCTGACGTAGCTGATCACTGCGCTGTGTCAAAAGTAAAGTAGGGGCGTGTGGATGCCGGATAATCGGCACTAATACTGCAGCAGAGTGCGGCTTTATCTCCGGTGAATCCTCAAGTGGCGGGCTAAGCAGATAACGATTGAGGAACTGTGTTAGCTGATCACTCATGGGTAGCGCCCAAGGTACTTAACAGGGGTAAAATCTTACTGATTTTATGGAAAGTCTCTTGATATTCCTCGTGCCAGTAACTATCCGCCACGATCCCTCCACCCGCTGAACAATAGAGTTTCTGGTTTTCGGCGAGGAGGGTACGGATGGTAATACTCGTGTCCATTTTTCCACAACGGCTGATATAACCAATACTGCCACACCAGGCATTACGGCGATGGGGTTCTAACTCATCAATGATTTCCATGGCACGAATTTTCGGTGCGCCGGTAATCGATCCACCTGGGAAGCACGCGCGTAATAGTTGTGAGGGGGGGGTATCGTTAGGCAGAATGCCTGTGATGGTACTTACTAAATGATGCACAGCGGGGAACGATTCGATAGCAAAGAGTGCTGGAACCTTGACCGTTCCTGGGGCAGCAATACGCCCAATATCATTACGCATAAGATCGACGATCATTAAATTTTCGGCCCGATTTTTCGGGGAGTTAGCTAGCCATTCTCGCTGGCGCAGATCATCCTGAGGATCAGAATGACGCGGCACCGTACCTTTAATTGGCTTAGTTTCAATCATATCCTGATCGACCTTGATGAAGCGTTCAGGGGAAAGACTTAAGATTGTACTGTGTGCGAAGCGCAAGAAGGCACTAAATGGTGCACGGTTGTTTTGGCTAAGAGCCAAATAGGCTAGCCACTCTGATCCCTGGTAGTCGGCACAAAACCGCTGCGCAAGATTTACTTGATAGCAGTCCCCCGCCAAAATATAGGCCTGAACCTCAGCAAATTTCTGACGGTACGCATCTTCACTAAGGTTACTTTGCCATTCACTGGTCAGGGAAAACGCCGTGAGCGGTATAGGTTGCTGGTCGTTGAGCCAAGCGAGGCGCCGCTCCACGCTTGAAAGGCTGACCAAGGTGAGTGTTTGTAAGTGATGGTCGGCAATCAGTGCCCAATCATAAATCCCGACCGCCATGTCGGGAGAGTCGATATCAGCATTAGCTAATGAGGGAAGCGTTTCGAAACGTCGCCCCAGATCATAGCCCCATAACCCGACAGCCCCACCACAAAATGGATGGGGTTGGGCCGACACAGCAGGTAAGTGCGAGAGTGCCTGCTCTACCAACGCTAGCGGGTCTTCTGATGAGCGTTCACGTTGCCCACCTTCTTCAATAATGGTCTTATCACCGGTTGTCGTGAGGGTTAACAGGGGATCTGCCGTTAGAATATCGTAGCGTGCGTCAGGATGTGATGCCCCAGATGAACTCAACAGCATCGCCCATGGTAAGTGTTCAAGACGTGAAAACCATGTGTTAACGGCGGCTTGATGATAAGATAGGGCAATACTTTCAGGTGATTTACGCGTCATGACTCAAGGGGTTCTTAATGTTCAATGGATTACCGGCATTATCTCATCAGCAACAGCAGCAAGCGGTTGAGCGTATTCAGCAGTTAATGTCAGAAGGTTTGTCTAGTGGCCAGGCTATCTCTCTGGTCGCGCAAGAAATACGCGAGAACTATCAAGGCGAACCGCAATTGGCTCGCTTTGAAGACGATGAAGAATAACGAGTACAACTATATGGCCGCGATAATTTTTATTTCGACCTTGTAGTTCGGATCGACCAGTGCGGCGATCACCGTACAGCGGACAGGGGCATTGCCGGGAGACACCCAAGCATCCCAGGCCTCGTTCATCGCGGCAAAGTAAGCGTGGTCTGTAAGAAAGATCGTCGCATCGAGAACCTTCGATTTATCGCTGCCGACGCGCGCGAGGACCCTATCGATCACGGCTAAGGCGTTCTCAGTCTGCGCGAAGGCATCGGCCTCAAGGTTTTCAGGGACACTGGTATAATAAATAGTTTGGTTGTAGATCACCGCTTCAGACATACGATGTTCAGGATCAAGGCGTTGAATGGTCATAAGTGACTCCCTATTTTTTTAGCCAGCCTGACATAAGCGATAAAAAATGTCATCACTAATCCTAACCCTATAGGGCTAATTGCGTCGAAGGAGTAAGTTTGACCGACGATTTTTCACCAGAAGGCACATTAGTTCGGGCTATTCCTGGTTTTCGTGCTCGGGAAGCACAGCAAACTATGGCAAAAGCCATTACTCAGACCGTTGAGGGCTCAACCACGCTTCTCGTTGAAGCCGGTACCGGTACGGGAAAAACCTACGCCTACTTAGTTCCCGCGCTACGATCCGGTAAAAAAGCGATTATTTCCACGGGGTCTCGTGCCCTGCAGGACCAGTTGTATAATCGTGATCTACCAACAGTTGTGAAAGCGTTGGAATTTGCAGGTCGTACAGCGATCCTTAAAGGGCGCAGCAACTACCTATGTTTAGAGCGGTTGGCAGCGCAAAATAGTGCAGGGGGTGATTTACCCGTACAGCAGCTCTCCGAGCTGGTCAACGTTAGGGCGTGGGCGAGTATCACCCAAGAAGGCGACACCAGCCAATGCGCTGCAGTTCCGGAGGATAGCCCGCTATGGCCTTTAGTCACTAGCACTAACGATAACTGCCTAGGGAGTGACTGTCCGCAATACGAACATTGCTATGTTGTGAAAGCTCGTAAACGTGCATTGGATGCGGATATCGTCGTGGTGAACCATCATCTGTTCTTAGCTGACTTGGTGGTAAAAGAAGGCGGGTTTGGTGAGCTCATTCCTGAAGCCGACGTGATGATTTTTGATGAGGCGCATCAGCTTCCTGATATCGCGAGCCAGTATTTCGGGCAGCAGCTGACCAGTAGGCAGCTACAGGATTTAGCGCGGGATATTACGATCGCTTATCGTACCGAGGTTCGCGATGTGACACAGCTCCAAAAAGCGGCGGATCGTCTCGCGCAAGCCACGCAAGATTTCAGGCTTGTCCTCGGCGAACCCGGTTTTCGTGGGAATTTACGGACATTGCTGGCCGATCCAAATTTACAGCGGATGCAACGATTACTCGATGATGCGCTAGAGCTCTGCTACGACGTGATTAAGCTCAACCTTGGGCGCAGTGCGTTGCTTGATGCCGCTTTTGACCGCGCGGGACAGTATCGCAACAGATTGAAAAGACTCAATAATACGCAAGAGCCCGGTTACAGTTATTGGTACGAATGTAGCCGTTATCATTTTACCCTCGCCCTGACGCCGCTCAGTGTTGCACAGAGGTTTCAAGAGGTGATGAAGGCGAGGAAAACCAGCTGGATATTTACCTCGGCCACGCTGGCCGTTAATGGAGAGATGGATTATTTTGCAGAGCGTTTGGGGGTCCAGCAGGCGAACCAATTGATGCTGGAAAGCCCCTTCGATTATGCGCAGCAAACCTTACTCTGTGTGCCCCGTTATTTAGCAGAGACGCGTCAATCGCGGAGTGCTCAACAGCTCGTTACCCGGCTGAGCCCACTGATTGAAGCCAATGATGGGCGCTGTTTTTTCCTCTGTACCTCTTATCAGATGATGCGCGAACTCGCCGCACTCTTTCGTGAGCAGCTGCAGCGACCAGTCCTACTGCAGGGTGAGACCAGTAAAGGACAGTTACTGACCCAATTTTTAGCGGCGGGTAATGCGCTGCTAATCGCGACCAGTAGTTTTTGGGAAGGCGTTGATGTGCGGGGTGAGGCATTATCGATGGTCATTATCGATAAACTTCCGTTTGCCTCCCCCGAGGATCCGCTATTAAAAGCTCGCATGGAAGATGCCCAACTGAAAGGAAAAGACCCTTTTTATCAAGTACAGTTGCCTGATGCGGTGATTGCATTAAAACAGGGAGTGGGGCGATTAATTCGCGATGAACAGGATAGAGGTGTTTTGATCATCTGTGATAGCCGACTCGTCACGCGTCCATACGGCGAGATTTTTGTGAAAAGTCTTCCGGATTGTCCGCGTACTCGTGATCTAGACGTCGTGCTTGATTTCATCAAAGACCTTTAGGCTAGCTTCCACTCCGTGATATCTGTGTGTAAACTTGGCGCCAAGCTACGCTGCATAAAATGAAGAATATATTCCATGACTAATTACAACTCAACGACCCGTCTTCTGGCCCTCGATACGTCTACCGAAGCCTGTTCTGTCGCCATATTAAATAATGCAGCGCTTACCGCTGATTTTGCTCTAACGCCACGCGAGCATACACAACGTATTCTCCCTATGGTTGAACAGGCGCTTCATGCTCAAAACCTGACCTTGCAACAACTGGATGCATTGGTCTGTTGTCTCGGCCCTGGAAGTTTCACGGGAGTACGTATCGGTATTGGGATAGCCCAAGGATTAGCCTATGGTGCAAAGATACCGTTGATTGGCGTCTCTAGCCTTGAAGCGCTTGCGCAAGGCGCTTGGCGTCTACATCAATCACAAAAGGTCTTGGTCGCCGTGGATGCAAGAATGGGTGAGGTCTACTGGGCTGTTTACCAGCGCGGGCCGCAAGGAGAGTGGTCAGGAAAAGAAACTGAGCAGGTCATCTCACCAGAACGGGCCATTGAGAAGATGTCTACCCTCACTGGAGAGTGGATGACCGCGGGTACCGGTTGGCAGGCTTACCCACAGCTGTTGACTGGGCATAGTCTCCAGCTGCGTTCGGGAGAGAGTCAGCTTCCGCAGGCCGAGGATATGCTACCCTTAGCTTATCCACAATGGATGGCCGGACAGGTTACGGATCCCGCGTTAATTGAGCCAGTTTATCTACGCAATAAGGTGACTTGGAAAAAATTACCGGGGCGATGAAGCGTGGTGGAAACTATTTAGCGGTCAATCTGTCTATAGTCTCAATCTGATTGGGAGTGGGTTATGAAATTTTATCAGCGTGCAATAATGGCTTGTGTTTTACCCGTCGTACTTCTGACGGGCTGTGTCTCGATTCCCAAGTCTATCCAAGGGAACGCACCGCTACTACAGCAAGATTTAACGCGAGTGATGAGTGCGCCGCAATTATACGTAGGGCAAGAGTCCCGCTTCGGTGGCAAAGTGGTACGGGTGACTAATCGCGATAATACGACACGTATTGAGCTGATGGTGCAGCCACTCGATGAGGGCGCACGGCCTATTCTCGGTGCAGCCTCATTAGGGCGACTCTATGCTGACGTACCGAGCTTTATCGACCCCGCTGAACTGACTAACCAGTACCTGACCGTACTCGGTAATATCCAACGTGTCGAGCCGGGTAAGATTGGCCAGCAAAACTATAACTTCCTAGTGATTGCCGTCACCGGCTATCAACGGTGGCATCTCACTCAACAAGTCATGTCGCCGCCTATGCCGATGGATCCTTGGTTATGGTATGGCCCGCGTTATGGTCGTCGAGGTTTTATCGACCCGTGGTGGGGCTACTCAATGCAAGGCCCAATGCCTGTGCAGACATTTCTAACTGAGTAAGCGATGAGAATATGACCGGTCACTTGCCCGTGACCGGTTTTTTTATGGATAAAGAGTAAGGCAAGCATAGCCACTTAAATCGTCGTCAAGGAGCATAATTGACATGAAACATCAGCAGTCGGCAGTATTAAGTCGAGGGACACCTTCTCAACAAGACGTTTCTCGAGTTAATGCTGATAATACTATCAATCAGCGCTATTCCTCATTATTAGAGATGTTCGAACAGGCTACCACTCGGTTTTCTCAGCAGCCAGCGTTCGAAAATCTGGGTGCTTCGCTCACTTATCACCAGCTCGATAAGCGCAGCGAAGCGCTAGCGGCTTACCTACAACAAAAGCTTGGAATTTCAGCTGGACAGCGGGTAGGGCTGATGCTGCCCAATTGCTTGCAATACCCGGTTGCCTTTTTTGCCATCATCCGCTGTGGTGCTATCGTCGTTAATATCAACCCGCTCTACACGGCACGAGAATTACATCATCAAGTCAGCGATAGTGGTGTAGAGGCATTGATTGTATTAAGTAATTTTGCCCATACCGTACAGGCTGTAATGGTGCAAAGCCCTATAAAGCATATTATTGTCAGCGAGCTAGGCGATGAGCATCCGGTAATACAGCGTAAGCTTATCCACTTTAGCCTACATTATGTGAAAAAAAAGGTTCCCAAGTGGCAACTGATCCATCACAAATATCGAGATTGTCTCAAACAGGGCCGCCTTTTGCGTTATCAGCGTGCGCAGCTTACTCGCGACGATATCGCGCTATTACAATATACTGGCGGCACAACCGGGATGGCGAAAGGTGCGATGCTGACGCATGGCAATCTGCTGGCTAATATCGAACAGATTAAAGCGGTGTACGGCGAACTTCTGATCCCAGGTGAGGAACGAGTCGTTAGCGCCTTACCGCTCTACCATATTTTTGCCCTGATGATTAATTGCTTACTATTTATTGAATTAGGTGGCCATAACCGCTTAATTACTAATCCGCTAGACATGGATAAGTGGCTTAAAGGGCTGAAAAACTTTAATTTCTCGGTGATTTCCGGCGTAAATACGCTTTATGCCAAATTAGTTAACCACCCTTCGTTTCAACAACTCAATTTCTCTGCGCTGAAAATTAGTGTTGCGGGCGGTATGGCAGTTCAAAGTGATGTCGCAGCGCAATGGCAACGGTTGACGGGTACTCCTATCGTTGAAGGTTATGGGTTGACGGAATGTTCCCCCCTTGTTTCCGTAAATCCGTTGTCGATTACGCGCCACACTGGAACGATCGGCATACCGATAGCTTCTACTGAGATTCAATTACTTTCCGACGATGCTCAGCCGGTATTACGTGGAGAACCAGGGGAACTTTGCGTGCGCGGGCCGCAGGTAATGAAGGGGTATTGGCGGCAAACCGAGGAAACGACCGCTGCTCTGGATGAGGACGGATGGCTGCATACTGGTGATATCGCCCAGTTGACGGAACAAGGCCTACTAAAACTTGTCGATCGTAAGAAAGATATCATCATCGTATCGGGATTTAATGTTTATCCAAGCGAAATCGAAGCGGTACTGGCAGAGCATCCGCTTATTGTCGAAGCGGTGGCGGTAGGGATCAGCCACGAAATTTGCGGTGAAACGGTAAAAGTGGTCATCGTGCCTAAAGATAAAAGTTTGACCCAAGAGCAGGTCATTAGTCATTGCCGCGAACGGTTAACCGGCTACAAAATTCCTAAAGTTATTGAATTTCGTGATATTTTACCCAAGAACCCATTGGGTAAAATCTTACGTAGTACACTTACTGCAGCCCCGCACTGAATCGATAATGATTGAGGCTGTAGCAACCCGATACAGAGAGAGACTATGTTAAGTTACCGTTTTGTAGAAACCGATCAACAGTTAGCGCTGTGCTGTAACGAGGCTTGTGAAGCGACAGCGATCGCTTTAGATACTGAATTTGTCCGTACTCGTACCTATTTTCCTCTACTCGGACTGATCCAATTGAATGACGGTAAGCAAGTTAGCCTTATCGATCCCTTAATGATCACTAATTGGCAGCCGTTTATTGAGTTATTGACGAACGAAAAAGTGATCAAATATCTGCATGCTGGTGGTGAGGATCTTGAAGTCTTCCTGAATCGCTTTAGTGTCGTCCCTACTCCGTTGATCGACACCCAAATTATGGCAGCCTTCCTAGGAAAACCCTCATCATGGGGATTTGCAGCGATGGTTGCAGAGTTCACGGGGATACAACTGGATAAGAGCGAATCGCGCACGGATTGGTTGGCGCGCCCCCTAACTGAAAAACAGTGTCAATATGCAGCGGCGGATGTGGAGTATTTGCTCCCTATCGCGATTCAACTACACCAACAGGCGCTACAAGAAGGGCAGATCACATTTATTGAAAGTGAATGTGCCTTACAAATTCGTCGCCGTCAGTGGGTTGCTGATCCAGAACTTGCGTACAGAGACATCTCACAAGCCTGGCAACTAACCCGTCGTCAGCTCGCAGTGTTACAGCGCTTGACTAAATGGCGATTGACCTATGCGCGTCAGAATAATATGGCGGTAAATTTCGTCGTTAAAGAAGAGACGTTGTGGAAAACTGCACGTTATTGTCCTACATCTCTTGCAGAATTAAGAGAATTGGGCGCGATTGGTCCTGAGATTCGTTTCCACGGTGAAACACTGCTGGCACTTGTGAGAGAAGGGAATATGGCTACGGAGGACACACTTCCTCAACCAGTAAAAAATCTGATTGAGCTTCCAGGCTACCGACAACTCTTTTCACAACTGAAAGAGGCGGTTAAAAAAGTCAGCGAAGCCAGTGGCTATAGCCAAGAGATGCTAGCGTCACGACGTCAAATTAACCAATTGATTAGTGCACATTGGCAATTAAAAACTCAGGAAATGCCTCCGGAGTTGCTATATGGGTGGCGAGGCGAGCTGCTTGCCGCACCACTTAACATAATATTAGCCGACTATTAGTGGAAGAGAGCGGTGATAGACCGCTCTCTTTCTTATCACTTTGCCGCTTCTTCTGCTTCAGGTAAGGTCACATTTAGCTCAAGGATAGAGATATCCTCACCTTTGTGATCGAGCTGAACCGTTACCATATCCGGATCGATTTTAACGTATCTACAGATTACCTCTAAGATATCGCGCTTCAATTGTGGCAGATAGTGAGGTTCACTGTCTCCGCGACGACGTTCAGCAACGATGATTTGTAGACGTTCTTTTGCGATATTCGCAGTATTTTTTTTTCGGGATAAAAAGAAATCTAACAGCGCCATGGTTTATCCCCCAAACAGGCGTTTTAGGAAACCCTTCTTCTCTTCTTCTATAAAGCGGAAGGGACGTTCTTCGCCGAGCAAGCGTTCGACCGTGTCACTGTATGCACGACCGGCATCAGACTCTTCGTCGAGAATCACTGGCTCGCCTTGGTTAGAGGCGCGCAACACTGATTGATCTTCAGGGATGACACCGATTAAAGGAATGTGCAAAATTTCTAACACATCTTCCATGCTTAACATGTCACCACGGTTAACGCGCCCGGCGTTATAGCGGGTTAATAAGAGATGTTCTTTGACCGGGGCTTCGCCTTTTTCAGCGCGGCGAGACTTCGAAGCGATGATCCCTAAAATTCGATCCGAGTCGCGCACGGAAGAGACTTCAGGGTTGGTGGTAATGATCGCTTCGTCGGCGAAATACAAGGCCATTAATGCGCCTGTTTCGATGCCAGCAGGCGAGTCGCAGACAATAAAGTCGAAGTTCATCTTCTTCAACTCATTGAGGACTTTTTCAACGCCGTCATAGTTTAGCGCATCTTTATCGCGCGTTTGCGAAGCAGGAAGAATGTAGAGAGTCTCTGTACGTTTATCTTTAATGAGCGCTTGGTTAAGAGTCGCATCGCCTTGAATAACGTTAACGAAGTCATAGACCACCCGACGTTCGCAACCCATGATTAAATCAAGGTTACGCAGACCGATATCAAAATCGATTACGACTGTCTTTTTCCCTTTACGCGCGAGTCCCGTGGCGATGGCTGCGCTCGACGTGGTTTTACCAACGCCCCCTTTACCCGATGTAACTACAATTATGCGTGCCATATTTCTTGATTTCCTTAACTTAAGAAAAGGGGTCTAATTTAATGGTTCAATAGCGAGTGAGCCTTCACGTAAGGCTAATCGAGCTGGTTTAGAAAAATAGTCACCAGGGATCTGATCCATAATCCAATATTCGCCCGCGATCGAGACCAGCTCGGCCGCTAAGTGCGAACAGAAAATTTGAGCATTTTGGTCACCGCTTGCCCCGGCTAACGCCCGGCCACGCATGTTACCGTAAATATGGATGTTACCATCCGCCACTAATTCAGCACCCGCGCTGACACTACTGGTGACGATGAGGTCGGTATTACGGGCATAAATTTGTTGGCCTGAACGGACGGGCGTATCGATAATTCGTGTACGCAAGACCTTTTCTGGGTCTTTGGTACTTGTAGGCTCGTCAACAATTTGCGGAGTGGGTGTCGATTTCTGAACTGGCGCTTTACCTTCATTAAGTAAAGGCGTACCCAGCGAAAGGATCTGCACTTTAAGTTGTTCATCTTTGCATCCACTGACCCCGACAATTTTTAAGCCGGAGCTGGACACAGCGTGATACATACTTTTCCAATCTACAGTATTGTTTAACGATGAGACGTTAACGACCACAGGCGCATTCGACAAAAATGCTGGAGCTTGGGCTATTTTTTCCTGAAGCGCAGCCAACACAACATCAGGCTGTGAATGATTTATATGGACAACAGAAAGTGTGAAGTTGCTGCCTTTAAGTTCAATGGGCGTCTGTGACATCTATACTTATTCAGTCCTGTGATTTTTTATACACCTTACCTGACTTTAAGAAAGAGTAAAGTACTCGATAAGGCTAATATTTTGTTAGGCGTAAGCATGGTATAATCCTCGTATTCATCAGGCAAGCAACCGAGATAATTTATTCGGAGAAATTTATGATTTGTGCAATTTATCGTAGTCCCGTTCGCGACCAAACTTATTTATACTTAGGTAAGAAAGACGATTTTAGCTGTGTTCCCGAAGCGCTATTAAAAGGGTTTGGCAAGCCGCAGTTATCGATGGTGATTTCGCTCGATGGCAGAGAACGTCTCGCCTCAGCAGATATCTCCAAAGTAAAACAGCAACTGGCAGAGCAAGGCTATTATTTGCAGATCCCGCCACCCGTTGAGAATCTACTCGCCGTACACCGAGCGCAAGAAACGCAAGCGAATTAAGATTCATCCGTAATTTTCTTTCCCATCATTCTTGGATGGAAAATGAACGAGTAATGTGAACAAGTAATTTTGGATTTATTTATGACAATGCTTCCTTTTTGGCAAACAAAAAATTTAGAGCAAATGAGTGATAGTGAGTGGGAGTCAGTCTGTGACGGTTGCGGGCAATGTTGCTTGAATAAGTTACAAGATGCAGATACAGACGAAATCTACTTTACGAACGTCGCCTGTAATCTTTTAAATATTAAAACTTGTCAGTGTCGCCATTATGATAATCGTTTTGCTTACGAGCCCGATTGCATAAAATTGACCCGCGATAACTTACCCACTTTCTCGTGGCTACCCAGAACCTGTAGCTATCGTCTGCTCGCAGAGGGTCAAGATCTTCCTGCATGGCATCCGTTAAAGGTGGGTTCGGCAAAAGCGATGCATACGCAACGTATTTCAGTCAGGCATATCGCGGTAAGAGAGAGCGAGGTGCGAAATTGGGAAGATCACATCATCCCAAATCCGGAATAACACAAAAGCCACTTAAGTAGTGGCTTTCACACATCAGTGATGTTTTTTCTTGGGGCAGGGAAGTTGTACGGCGAGTACGACGAGTCCGATGATGAAAAGCATACCGCTAATTCCAAGCAGCCATTGAGGCATCGTCAAGGATAGCCACTCCCAGCTTCTATCTGTGCAGTTACCCGTAGGGGTAAAGAACACCGGAAACCAATGATTTAAGGGTAACCAGTGCGGAAATTTCGGGAAAAAATCGCAGGTGGCAAACAGTGGCGGATGTAGCTGTAATTGCGTTTGTTCCCACGCCAAACTAAAGGTCTTCGCGGTCGCAAGCAACCAACCTACTATCGCAATGATACGCAGTGGCGTCTTCGGAGCAATTACGCCGACTAAGGCTGATAGCACTAAGCCTGCCAACGCTGCCCGTTGATAGACGCAAAGCACGCAGGGCTTTTGACCTAGAAATAATTGAAAGCAGAGTGCTGCTAATTCTAAACCTAATCCGCCAGCAGCCAGTAGCAGCCATGAGCCTCTGTGATGGGAGTAGTGTTTTAATTTCCGTAACATAACAATCCTGTAGTCGATAAGGGAAATAGTCGCGCTGATAGTAGCAAATTACCGGTGCGGATCCTAACAGTGTTCCTGTACTGGGTAGGTTAATGGGAAACTACCTTATGCGGTGTGCATCACACTAGGAAGGGAGAGGTAACCTAGTTTAAAAAACTAATTTAATTAAGAAAAATAGTACTATCCTCTGTTCTGCGTTTTGCGATTTTCACCAGATTAAATATGCATAAGTGATTAAAACATCACCACCTTGAAAGTTTAATTTAATTCCCTCCGTTATATACAGAATAAAAACCTATGTTTTGAGTTATGCGTATTAATTATTGTTTTTTTAGCTAAAAATATCGTCAAATGATTCTTATAATTTTAACGGCGATACAGAGATACTTACTCTACATAAAGCGGTTTTTGAGAGAGTAAAGTTCTGCAAGGGGGATGTGTGCGGGTACTCATTATAGGTGGTGGGGTCGTAGGCGTTACTAGCGCTTGGTATCTGGCGGCGGCCGGGCACGAAGTGACAGTGTTAGAGAAGTGTGCAGGGGTTGCGATGGAGACGAGCTCCGGGAACGCGGGGCAAATATCACCTGGCTACGCCGCACCTTGGGCCGCACCGGGTATCCCGTTGAAGGCCATCAAATGGATGTTCCAAAAACATGCCCCTCTCGCAGTTCGCCCAGATGGAACTCGTTTTCAGCTGGCTTGGATGTGGTCGATGTTGCAGCAATGCACATTGGAGCACTACCAAGAGAATAAGGCTCGAATGGTAAGAATCGCTGAATATAGCCGAGACAGCCTCAAGGCGTTACGCCAAGAAACCGGCATTCTCTACGAGGGTCGGCAAGGCGGGACACTCCAACTTTTTCGTACCGAACAACAATTCGAGAATGCTGCAAAAGATATCTCCGTCCTGCAAGAGGCAGGCGTCCCCTTTAATTTATTGGAAAGGCAGCAGCTAACCTCTGTTGAGCCGGGGCTTGTGAACAGCCTTGATAAACTCACGGGCGGATTACAACTCCCTAACGATGAAACCGGAGACTGTAAACTATTTACGCAACGTCTCGCCGAGTTAGCTGAAGTGGCGGGAGTAAAATTCCTCTTTAACCAGCAGGTTGAACGCCTCAATGTCGAGCATAATCGAATTGCCTCAGTGACGGTTAACGGCAGTGAGTTACAGGTTGATAGTATTTTATTGACTGCGGGCAGTTGGTCGACATCTCTATTAAAAGACTTGATCGCCATTCCCGTTTACCCTCTTAAAGGTTACTCTATCACCTTACCGATTATTGATGAAAACCGTGCGCCACTCTCGACGGTACTTGATGAAACCTACAAGGTCGCGGTGACCCGTTTCGATCAACGTATTCGCGTAGGCGGGATGGCTGAGATCGTGGGTTTTGACCGTAGACTACCGCCTACCCGGCGTGAAACGTTAGAGAAAGTTGTCAACGATCTTTTCCCTCATTCAGCCGCAATGGCCGAGGCAAATTATTGGACGGGTCTGCGGCCAATGACGCCCGATGGGACGCCTATTGTGGGTAAAACACCGATAAGTAATCTGTTCCTTAATACGGGCCACGGCACGCTAGGGTGGACAATGGCTTGCGGTTCTGGACGATTAGTCGCCGATATCATCTCTGGACGCAACACCGATATTGCTGCCGACGATTTATCAGTTTATCGTTATCTCCCTGGGTTTGAATCACCAAAAATACATTTACAGCCGATTAACGGCTGAAGCGAGGAGTAGCTTAACGATGTCAAGGCCGATAAAGGCAACGGTGAATACCACGGCATTAACCCATAATTTACAGCAAGTTCGAACGCTAGCACCGACATCGAAAGTATGGAGCGTAGTAAAAGCTAATGCCTATGGACATGGGCTCGCGCGCTGTTATGCGGCGCTAGCGGCGACAGATGGCTATGCACTGTTGAATTATGAAGAAGCCATCTTGCTTCGCGAGAAGGGAGTGACTCAGCCGATTTTGTTATTAGAGGGCTTTTTTAAGCCGCAAGATCTTGAGCTGATAGATGCCTATCAATTGACCACGGCAGTGCATAGTGATTGGCAACTACAAGCGCTGGCAGATTTTCCCGCAAAGCACGCAATTTCTGTCTATCTAAAAATAAATAATGGTATGAATCGTCTAGGTTTTCCTCCCGAGGCGCTTCCCAGAGTGTGGCAACAATTGAACGCGTTGCCGAGTGTTGGAACGGTAACGTTAATGTCGCACTTTGCCCGGGCAGATGAGGGCGTTGACTATATTCAAGAGCCTCTAAGGCGTCTCGAACAGTCTACGGCTACACTTTCCGGCCCACGTTGTTATGCCAATTCTGCTGCGACCCTGTGGCATCCACAAACGCATCATCAGTGGGTAAGGCCAGGAGTCGTGTTATACGGCGCATCGCCGACAGGCCGTACGGCCGATATTGCCGCATTCGATCTACAACCGGTAATGAGTTTAACCAGCGAGATTATCGCGATTCAAAATGTTGCGGCACAGGAGGGGGTCGGTTATGGGCATCGTTATAGGACAACGACTCCACAGCGTATAGGTATTGTGGCATGCGGGTATGCAGATGGCTATCCTCGACATGCTCCCACCGGCACACCTGTTAGTGTGGGCGGGAAGCTCTGTCGCACTGTTGGAACGGTCTCAATGGACATGTTGATGGTTGATCTTACAGACTGCCCCGATACGCAAATAGGCACTACGGTTGAATTATGGGGAACACAACTCCCCGTCGATACGGTTGCCGAGGCGGCGGGTACTGTAGGCTATGAGCTGCTTACTGCAGTCACCCAACGCGTGCCTTTTACTCTGATCGTGTAGAGCGCAGCGACGTTAATACACCTTTGATTTTCAAACTGGTCAGCCAAGCAAGGCCGGCCAGCATCCCGCCTAATAACATCATGCCACCTAGCGCCGTGAAGGGAGCGAGGGGAAGAAGTAAAATAATGAGACTGGCTCCTGCGCCCCCAGCCATCTGAATAAAACCTAATAACGCCGAGGCAACTCCGGCATTCTGTTGGAATGGTGCTAGAGCATAACTCGTGGCCGGGCCCATGATAAACGCTAATCCCGCTACGGCTACTGCAACAGGGAACATATAGCTTAACCAGTGAGCGAGGATCGCAGGAGCGAGTAGATAAGGTTCGATTAAGATAATGCCCCCCGCGCCCAGCATCGATAATGCCCCGAGCATCAGACAAAATGGCCGACCACACTTCTGAATAATCCGGTTTGCGACGGCGCTAGCGACCATAATCCACAGGCCATTAACGCCGAAGATGATAGAGAAAATGAATGGGGTAAGCCGCGCCTGCTCCATCAGGACGATCGGTGCAAGGGACACATAAGTCAGCACCATCCCTAACGCGCTGGCAATCGCCAACGTAAACGCGAGAAAAGCGGGCTGTTTGATTATCGTCACGTAGGTCCTAACCGGGAAAATAGCGCTACGCTGTGTCGTGGCAGGCCGTGTCTCGGGAAGCCATCTATAGATAACAATCATCAATACCAGTGCATAGATGAAGAGGAACCAGAAGGGCGCGCGCCATCCCCAAGAGTGCGCGAGCATGCCACCCAATAGTGGCGCTAAAGCCGGTGCGATATTTAATGAGCCATTAAGAAAGCTATAGGCGCGCGCGGCGTCGTCACCTTCTAGGCGGTCCCGAACGCCACTGAATGCAACCACCGCCGTGCAGCAGACCGCCATGCCTTGTATTATTCTCGCCATGAGGAAGAGTGGCCAATTGATGGCCAATGCGGCACTCGCGCTACCTAGCAGATAAAGTACCAGACCTAACAGCGCAATAGGTTTACGACCATAGTTATCGACAAGCGGTCCTGAAATCAATTGCCCTATACCCATGACTAATAGAAACAGAGGGATAGTAAGTTGAATATTATTTACCGGTGTTTGCAAGCCCTCAGCAATCTGCGGGAGCGTTGGGAGAAAAAGATCGATCCCTAAGGGTGAGAGGAGCACTAGGCTCAGGAGTAGGGTTGTAAAATAGCGTGTAGGGATCATGATTCATCTTCTTCTAAAATACGTAGACCAACACGAGAGATGATATCATCCTCTTTCTCTGCGACCGTCAGCAATAGTTCAGACCATTGCAGTCCATCACCCACTACGGGGTTACGTCCTAATTTTTCTACCATTAATTGGGCTAAGCTCATACTCTGAACGTCATCATCCTGTAAAGTCAGTCCGTACACCGAGGCGATTTGTTCTAAAGAAGCCTGTCCATCCAAGATAAAATCACCAAAGAATCGTTGGTCTAAATCAATGGTAGGCGTCTGGCTAAACATATTCCCTAGCGCAGAGAGATCGCGCTCACGACCAATAACGCAGAGAATATCTTTTTCACGCAGGCGAGTAGAACCGCGAGGGTGCATCAACACATTATCGCGAAACAGCGCCGTAATCCGCGTATGCTCGGGCATTTTTAATTCGCGTAACGGGGCGTTAATACACCAGTTCTCGGAGCCGAGTTGATAAACATATTGCTCCCACGGGCTATCCGGATGAATATCGAGGCTATTACGTTGGAAGGGATATACAGTACGTGGCACGATGACTTTAGCCAGTTTTGCCGCGTAAGAAAGGGAACTTCCTTGCAGTAGCAAGGAGACCATCACAACAAAAAAAGCGATATTAAAGTATAACGATGCATTTTCTAAGCCTGCCATCATGGGAAAGACAGCAAGAATAATCGGCACGGCGCCGCGTAGCCCTACCCAGCTGACAAAAAAACGTTCACGGAGTGTGTAGTTTTTAAAGGGTAGCAAGCCCGCGAAGACTGAAAGCGGTCGTGCGACACAGATTAGCCATAGCGAGAGTAATAGTGCCGGTAAGGCGATCTTCCATAAGTCGCTAGGGACAACCAGCAGACCTAATACAATAAACATACCTATTTGGCTGAGCCAAGCTAAGCCGTCAAAAATCTGTGTGATACCGGTACGGTTACGGATCCCGCTGTTACCCAGCCAGCATCCGGTTAAGTAGACCGCAAGGATCCCGCTGCCACCCATTAGCGTCGTGAGAGCGAAAACTAATATTCCCCCGCTCACCGCGAGAAGGGGGTAGAGTCCAGCCGGAAGTACAATATGGTTGATGAGCCGCTGCAGTGTAAATCCGCCAAGAAGGCCTACGATGATGCCTAGCCCAAACTCACGTAACAGATGCACCACAAAGCTGATATCGACAGAATGCTGGTGTTGCTGGATCATTTCAATCAATGTGACAGTGAGAAATACCGCCATGGGGTCGTTACTGCCAGACTCGATTTCAAGCGTGGAAGAAACACGCTTATTGAGCCCCTTATCGCCGATCAATGAAAATACTGCCGCCGCATCTGTTGAACCGATGATGGCACCGATCAGGAAGCCCTGCATTAGATCGAGGTGAAAGAGCTTGACGGCGACTAAGCCAGTCAGGCCCGCAGTAATTAGAACACCGACTGTCGCCAGTGAGAGTGAGGGCCAAATAGCAATACGGATAGAACTGACGCTGGTACGCATCCCCCCATCGAGCAAGATCACCGCTAAAGCAAGATTCGATACCAAATAAGCCACAGGGTAATTATCGAAGACTATTCCGCCGATCCCTTGCTCGCCCGCAAGCATACCGAGCACCAAAAAAATCACCAGGATAGGGATGCCGAGCTTTGAGGAAAATGAGCTGAGTAAAATACTGGCGGTGACTAAAACCGAACCAATGATAAATAAACTATTAATCGTGCTTGAATCCATGTTAGCTCATTCCTGCCAGCTGCTGTAGTAGTGAATTATTACATATTTTGGGTAAAGGGTGTGGCGGTAATTGGGTGATAAAAGAATAAGATTAACCCTATTTGATAGGGGCTTTAGGCGATTACAGAACAAAAAACTAGTTATAACGGTAATAAGCATTTTATTATCAATAACTCGATAAAATAATTAGTTACCATTACCAAGATTTACGTCTATTTTTAGGATGTCAGTTAACTCAGGATGTGATTATGTTAAAAAAACAATATGTATTAATGGCCAGTTTAGCCAGCGCGAGCCTTTTTTTCTCGCAAAATCTATTAGCTCAACCCCTTTCGCTGGGCGTTGCTGCGCTCTGGTCTGAATCGCCGTACCATAACACGAAAGATCGTACTGTCCCGTTTCCTCTGATCAATTATCAAGACGAGAATGTGTTCTTTCATGGTCTCGAAGCCGGATACTATCTTTACCATGGCGAGGCGGATCAATTCTCAATTATTGCTAATACTACAGGGCAATACTTTAACCCACATCGCGCTCATCATAGTGCAATGCGCGGCTTAGATAAACGCCATCTAACCATGATGATGGGCGGCGAATGGACGCATGTCGCCACATGGGGTGTCGTTAAAACCGCCTTAACGGGTGATGTGCTTGATGAGAGTAATGGACTGGTTTGGGACACTAATTACCATTATCCGTTACAATTTGGCGCGCTCTCTGTCATTCCTAGGGCTGGTGTGACTTGGCAGAGTGCTAACCAAACCGATTACTATTACGGTGTATCGGGTAAAGAATCGCGTCGTACGGGGATTAGTCGTTACGATGCCGACGATAGTTGGTCACCGTATGTCGACGTTAGCGCCACTTACCAGTTAACTCGCGATTGGACCGTAGTGGCGGGTGCTCGTTATACTCATTTCGACAATGAAATTAAACACAGTTCTATGGTTGATAAGTCGGGGCAGACAACGGTCTGGACCGGCGTTAATTACCAATTCTAAGAATAAACCCTCCCTATCTGGGAGGGTCTCTGCTAGCGTGTCAGCGGTGTTATCCTAACGCTAATCTCCGCCGGCTCAACCTTAGTCGTGATAAAGGGCTGATGTATACGAGCTGTCTCCACACAGACCATCGTTTTGTACCCGTCGTTGCACATATCAACCATGGATGTCGAAAGATCAGCGCCAGGGTTCCAAGTGACAACGTCACTATTTCCCTTATGTGCTATTAGTAGCTTACGCCCTAAAATAGGATCATCGATCACCGATTCTACAGCGGGGTCAGTAAATATGCGGTCGACTTCGCCATGATAAGTTTGCTGTTCGGATTGCGAGCACAATGCATTATCTTTGACCTTATCGATAAAGGTCTCCCCTAGACCACTCACACTTACTTTCTCACTCTGTGCAACATGGAAATAGCTATGTAAGGCGGCCGTAGAACTAAAATCACCGATAATCTTAAGCTGGAGTTCGCAGGAATCGGCACTCAATGTAGCAAGCATTGTGAGTGTAAAATCATGAGGCCATAGGGCTAATGTCTCTGCAGACTGCTGCAGAACCATGGATAGGGTAACCTGTTGCGCAGACTCTTCGTAGGTGGCTAATGACCACTCAGCTGTTCTTGCAAATCCATGTGATGGTTTACCTGCAGGGCCAAACCAAGGCCAACAAATGGGTACGCCGCCGCGGATAGCCTTACCCTGAGTAAATGCACTGTTGTCACTTAACCAAATGACCGGTGCTTGTTCGAGCGGTTGCCAAGCGATGAGTTGGCCACCTTGTAGGGAAAATGCCGCTCGAAAAGTAGGATGGTCGATGACGACCAGTTTTAGTTCATCTTGCTGGCGCAAGGAAATTGATGAAGATAGCGTCTCAACAGTGGGTAGTTCGAAAAGAGAGGATGACATAGTTTCTCCAAAGAATAAAAAAGGGCGACCGAAGTCGCCCTTGTTCACATTAAAATCGCTTACTTAGAGGCAACCAGTGCAACTAAGTCGAGGACTTTATGTGAGTAACCCGTTTCATTGTCATACCATGAAACCAGTTTAACGAAGTTATCGTTCAGGGCGATACCCGCTTTCGCATCAAAGACTGATGTCAGCGTTTCACCATTGAAATCGGTCGATACGACGTCGTCTTCAGTGAATCCTAAAACGCCTTTCATCGCGCCTTCTGAAGCTGCTTTGATTGCGTTACAGATTTCAGCGTAAGAGGCTTTTTTCTCTAAACGAACGGTTAAATCAACAACTGAAACGTTAGGGGTAGGAACACGGAAAGCCATACCCGTCAGTTTGCCGTTTAATTCTGGCAATACCTTACCGACCGCTTTTGCTGCACCCGTTGAAGAAGGGATGATGTTTTGGCTTGCACCACGACCACCACGCCAGTCTTTGTGTGAAGGGCCATCAACGGTTTTTTGGGTCGCCGTTGTTGCGTGAACCGTAGTCATTAAGCCTTCGATGATACCGAAGTTATCGTTGATCACTTTCGCTAATGGCGCTAAGCAGTTAGTCGTACAAGATGCGTTAGAAACGATGTCTTGACCTGCATATTTATCGAAGTTCGCACCACGAACAAACATAGGAGTGTCATCTTTCGATGGACCGGTCAGAACGACTTTTTTCGCCCCAGCAGCAATGTGCTTACGTGCGGTCTCGTCGGTAAGGAAGATACCTGTTGCTTCTGCAACAACGTCAACACCTACTTCGTTCCACTTCAGATTAGCTGGATCTTTTTCGCTGGTAACACGGATTTTTTTACCGTTTACAATCAGTGCGCCGTCTTGTACTTCAACCGTACCGTCAAAACGACCGTGGGTTGAGTCATACTTCAGCATGTAAGCCATGTATTCTGCGTCTAACAGATCGTTGATCGCGACGATTTCGATGTCTGAACGTTGTTGTGCAGCACGAAATACGATACGACCGATGCGGCCAAAACCGTTGATACCTACTTTGATAGTCATATATTCCACCAGCTATTTGATAGTGAATAAAAGGTTGGCAGTAAAATTACAAAAACGGCTTCATACGTCAAGCTTAATCGTGTCAATTACTGTATGAAATCAATTATTGATGCTTTACACAGCACAACTCGACATGTCAACGACGACGGGATGAGACAAAATAAAACACCTATTTTTGTTATGCATTTGTTATAATATGGGCTTGAACTGTTAAGTGGGAACTATTATGAGCAATGAGCCAACGTCTTTGTCTTCTCTGAATGAAATTCAGCGGTATGTTACGCAAGAGAGAGGCACTGAACCGCCGTTTAGTGGCGCTTTACTGCACAACCAGCAAGAGGGTCACTACCATTGTATCGTCTGCCATGCGCCACTATTTTATTCTGAAGCTAAATATGACTCTGGATGCGGGTGGCCGAGCTTCTACCAGCCGGTCTCGGATGATGCAATTCGTTACCTGGAAGATAACTCCCACCACATGCAACGTATCGAAATCCGCTGTGGTAAGTGTGATGCGCATCTTGGCCATGTGTTTCCTGATGGGCCGCAACCAAGCGGTGAACGGTACTGTGTCAATTCAGCCTCTTTGAACTTCACCGATCCCTCAGGTAGCCAGACGAAAGGATAATATTACGATGAATCAAGATTTGCAGCGTGTATTGGCACAGATGACCCCAGACGTTTATCAACGTCTGGTTCAAGCAACGGAAACGGGTAAATGGCCAGACGGCGTAGCGCTAACGCCTACTCAAAAAGAGCATACGTTACAATTAGTGCTACTCTGGCAGGCGCGTCACAACGATAAGCCTCAGCATATGTCGATTGCTAAAGGTGGTGAGATGGTGATGAAGAGTAAACGACAGCTCAAAGAAGATTTCGGCATTAGTGATGACGTCACGCGCATTCAGCTTGATTAAAAATTGGGGGCATTGACCACAGCCCCCTTGTCAGTTAATCACTGAGTTCGCCACGTAAGTTACGCTGCATTAATAAACGGATATCCGCGACAGAAAGTTGTTGTGAGAGAAGATAATGCAATTTGGTCAGTGCAGCCTCTACCGTTAAGTCGGCGCCACTAATTACCCCCGCTTGTTCCAACGCATTCCCCGTCGCATAGCCGCCCATATTGACCTTTCCAGACATACATTGTGTCAGATTGATAACAACGATCCCTCTCTCGTAGGCTTGTGCCAATACGCTAATAAACGCGGCGGACTGTGGGGCGTTACCCACTCCGTAAGAGCGTAAAATTAGGGCTTTAACAGGCTGTCGTAGAAAGTTACTGACGACATCTGGAGAGATGCCGGGATAGATCGTTACCACGCCAATCGGTTGGGGTGTGATGGGGTGTACGATCAGTTCCCCTGATTGCTGAGGGGCGGGGACAGTGTTGAGTTTTTTGATATGAATACCGGCCTCAAGGAGAGGAGGCAGATTTGGCGAGGCAAAGGCGTTGAAGCCGTCCGCATGCGCTTTAGTCGTACGGTTACCCCGAAAGAGCGTATTATTGAAAAAAAGACCCACTTCGTTTATCGGATAATTAGCCGCGACGTAGAGGGCATTAAGCAGGTTTTGTTGGCCATCAGAACGCAGTTCCGCAAGGGGTATTTGTGACCCTGTCACAATGACCGGTTTGCCCAAGTTTTCCAACATAAAAGAGAGCGCTGACGCAGTAAACGCCATCGTGTCAGTACCGTGTAAGATCACGAAGCCATCATAATCATCATAATGATCGCGGATATCGTTCGCAATAACTTGCCAGTCTTCGGGGGTCATATCCGAAGAGTCCATGAGGGGCGCATATTCGTGAATATTGAAGGCTGGCATCTCGTGACGATGGAATTCAGGCATTAATTCCAGCTGTTGCTGTAAATGCCCAGAGACCGGAACATAACCGTGCGCGGAACGCTGCATACCAATGGTTCCACCGGTATAGGCAACATAAATATTTTTTTTCTGCATAGAGGGAGTACCGAATTGCCCAGATAAATAATTTAGTGGCGAGTATAGAAACTTCGCCGCAATAAATATAGCCCGGCAGATGCCGGGCTAAAGCGTTAATTCATCACACCACAGTTAACACACCACGCATAGCGGTTTTGTGGCGTATTCTGTTGATTAAAAAGGCCAGGCTGTTGTTGCGCTTTTCCCATCACTTCTATCAGAGGCGCTGGCAGCAATGCCTTAACTTGATCAGAGAGATGCACGGTTACACTAGCCTGCATCTGAGCCAGTAAGGTATCAACCCAAGACGGATCTTGTTGTATCCATTTTAATGAGGCGCTTTTTAGATGAGCTAACGCTTGCGCTTTATTCACCGCATCATCGAAATCGCCGAGTGCGTCAACTAATCCATTTTGTTGCGCATCTGTGCCGGTCCACACATGTCCCTGACCAATTTCATTGATTTGTTCAGGCGTTTTATGACGCGATTCGGCGACTAAGTTAACAAAGTTATGGTAGCCATTTTCAATAGTTAATTGCATCATCTGTGTGACTGGGTCAGGCAGCGCTTTAGTCATTGAAATATCTGCGAGCGGCGAAGTGGAGACGCCATCGGTATGTACGCCAACCGAACTGAGTGAGTTCTCGACGGTATTAATGACACCGAAGATACCAATCGAACCCGTCAACGTTGTTGGGCTGGCAATAATATAATCGGCAGGTGTCGAGATCCAATAGCCGCCAGATGCTGCAAGACCGCCCATAGAGACTACGATAGGCTTACCGGCCTGTTTGGCTGCCATTAGCTCTTCACGGATTTGCTCAGAAGCGGTCACACTCCCACCAGGACTATTTACCCGTAGGATAATCGCCTTGATAGCAGGGTCTAGACGCGCTTCTCTAATCTGCTGAGCCGTCGTTTCACTCCCCACATTTCCATCGCTCGCCGGGCCATCCATTATCGCACCATTCGCAACGATGACGGCGATATTAGCTTTCGGCTCTGTAGGTTTAGCGGGTGCAGAATAATCATAAATACTGACTTGCTTAAAGCTTTTCTGCTGGGCATCCCAGCCAAACTTCTTAGTGAGTATCTGTTCGACTTGTGCTTGGGTTTTTAAGCCATCAACTAAGTGCGAATCGACTGCGTATTGCGCGGTATTACCACCGTTAGCTTTTAAGGCGGTGATAATTGCCTCTGCACCAGGAAATAGTTGTTGCGGTGAGATTGAGCGATTGGCGGCAACGGTTGTCAGGTAACCTTGCCATAGTTGGGTGATCCAACGAGTATCGGCATCGCGAGCTGCGGGAGACATATCGTTGCGAAGGAAGGGTTCAACCGCAGATTTATAAGTGCCTACCCGAAATACGTGCGAAGAGACCTTAAGCTTGTCTAACAAACTCTTAAAATAGAGATTATTGGTTGCCATGCCATGGAGGTCGACCGCGCCAAGAGGGGAAAGGTAGACATGGTTAGCGTAGCTGGCGAGATAATATTGGGCTTGCGTGTAGTTATCCCCATAAGCATAAATGGGTTTGCCTGCAGAGGAGAACTCTTTTAAAGCTTTACCCACATAATTTAAAGAGGGCTGGTCGCCGCCGGCGAAGTTGTGGAGATCTAATACTATTCCTGTGATAGATTTATCGTTTTTAGCGTCTCGAATAGCATCTACCAGCTCGAACAATGCATTTTCTTGGCGAAGTTTACTATTAGCTCCCAAAATCTCTTGCCCTAAGAGCTTACCGATTTTTTTATCTTGTGACGGTTGTTCCACGATAACCCCGTCAAGATTGAGCACGAGCGCTTGCGCGGTGTTAACTTTATAAGGCGTAGCCGATTCATGGGAGATAAGCCCCCAAATACCCAGGCCAAGTAAAATAAGTACGAGTAAGAAAAGGTTAAGAACACACTCTCTAATAAAATTAATTACACGCCAGAGATTACTGATAACTCTGACTATTATTCGCCACGCAGTGCGCATAAATTCTCCATTTATTAATGAAATCTAATACTTAGACGGTATAGAGGGAAAGTTGTTACCTATCCTAATTAGACGCGGGTGAAAAGTCAGCAGTTAATCATCAAATACTGTTACAAAGCCTGATGTTATGTCAGACTCCAGCCATTGATCACCCCAAGGGGAATAGTATGGATTCATTAGAATTACTCTTACAACGCCGTTCGGTATCTCGGCTTACCGCACCTGCGCCTGAAGGCGAAGTGTTGGATAATATACTGCAAGCGGGCGCCCGCGCGCCTGACCATGGTGGGCTCAAGCCGTGGCACTTTTCACTCGTCCAGGGGGCAGGATTAGATAGGCTTAGCGAGTTGTTGCGTAAACTTTCGATTGATGACCAGCTTGACGATAAAGCTATCGAGAAGGCGACACAGGCACCGTATCGCGCGCCCCTAATTATCACCGTCATCGCGCGCTGCCAACCGCATCATAAGGTGCCAGAGTGGGAACAAGTCGTCAGTGCGGGATGTTGTGTTATGGCGATGCAGATGGCCGCCCAAGCTCAAGGCTTTAATGGTATCTGGCGTTCTGGTGCGTGGACCGATCACCCGCGTGTGCGTGAAGCCTTCAACTGCCAAGAGCATGATAAAATCGTTGGGTTTCTTTACTTAGGAACGCCACAATTCAAGGCCGTATCCCCCGTACAGCCCGTCGATCTTAGCGCCTATGTCAGTCAATTCTGACAGAAATTAGCGGAAAAATCGGTGATAATAGCGCCCCGGCGTTACGGGATACCATTATTTGTTTAAGGTTAGGGACACGTATTCTTTATGCGAGTGTTTATTGCGGAAAAACCCAGTCTTGCCCGTGCCATCGCCGATGTCCTACCAAAGCCCCATCGTCGTGGTGATGGCTATATACAATGTGGGCCGCAGGATATTGTGACCTGGTGTGTGGGGCACCTTTTGGAACAAGCTCAGCCTGACCACTATGATCCTCGCTATGCGCGTTGGACCCTAGCTGACTTACCCATTATTCCTGAAAAATGGCTACTAATGCCGCGCAGCGATGTTAAAAAACAGCTAATGGTCATCGGAAAACTACTCTCTGATGCCACATCTGTCGTGCATGCTGGCGACCCAGATAGAGTACTGTTACGATGTTGTCATTGAATTAGATTGTTACGTAGATAATCTATGAACTTATGAAATCATCCGGCGGGTAGTCTTATGGGGATCGTGCTTTGGGAACTTCCTGACTTTATTGTTGATCAGGAAATCAGAAGGGAAATTGATACTGACACTGGCGAATTTTCGATAGACTTTAAAGGTACAGGTCAGCACTTAGGCAAGCTGCCGCTGTTATTTACGGAAGACGGCAGCAGTATCAGAGACGCCAATAATTGGTTGATTCATTTAAAAGCTAATTTGCGTAAAAAAGAAGTCAATACGCAGGCTCAGGCTTTACTGCATTATTTTACCTTTCTACATGATATTGGTATGTCATGGGATGAGATGCCAATATCTATCAGGCTACGTCCCACCTATGCATTCCGAAAGCATTTGCGAGAAATGTTCAAACAGGGTGAATTGGCACGTAGTACCGCTAACAGCTATATGGGATCAGTGATTAATTTTTATAAATTCTATCTGGCTCGCGATCACTTTTTTGCTTGTCCTCCCTTTAAATATGAAGTGGTGCGGTTACATAGAAATTCATCTCATGAATATATGAGAAGTCATTTTATTCATGTTGATACCACGGATTTAAGATTGAAACTACCTAGTGATACTCGCCATTATGGGTTATCACGGAAACTTATTCCATTAAGCAGTAAAGAATGGCAAGTCGTCGAGTCAGTATACAAAATTCGTGGTATGGGTATTTCAAATAGAGCAGGTAAGGGGAATGAGGTTCCCCTGTCTGAGGAATGTAAACTTGCCATCGAACTGGGTCGATACTCTGGCCTGAGAAGGTCAGAAATTATAACGCTTAGAGCAAAAGAGATTTATAAGCCAGATGCTGAACAGCTCAAGAAAAAATATCTTATCAATACTGAGGGATTACTGCTTGATCCCCGACAAGGTATTGAAACCAAAAATGGAACAATACGTACTGCTGAGATCCACGCTGAATTGATGCAGACCCTGTATGATTATATTAATTCATCCAGATATATTAATCGTAGAAATAGATATCAAGAACTCTATCCTGAACATAAAGATAACCCACCATTATTGCTAAATCAAAACGGTAAGCCCTATGCCGCTAAAACACTGGATGCCAGATGGTGTGAAATAAGAAACGCGGTTAGAAAAAAGTTACCCAATTTTAGTCATAAGTTTCATAATTTACGTTCAACCTATGCAGTAGAAAGGCTGAAAGAATTATTGAATGCTGGGCTAAAGGAGGGAAAAGCGCTTGATTACCTGCAATCAGTGATGGGACATAAAAGTAGAGCGACCTTACTGGGTTACCTAAAATTCTGTGAGGAAGAAACAATGACGGCTAATGAAGTGCATGAGAAAGCATTAAATATTATTGTCAAGAGTGATAAATAATCATGGCATTTTTAAAAGAGAATAAACGCAAAACAGTAACGACATCGAACATTGATACTGATACAGTAATTAATATTAGTTTGCGAGATAAATTTATCAAAGATCAAGATCGCTCTGCAAATTTTGAGCGTTTACTCTACGAAAATTGCCCTGCTATTTCTATTACTGATAACCATATAAATATCACAATTGATAAACCTAATTTTGTTTATGCTGATCGACAATCACTTGTAATACGCATTTGTAATGCAATACACAGTTTAGATGCAACAGATCGGACTAAAATAAATGTTTTTAATGAAACTGTACGTTTCTTAAAAATGGCAGATGAACAAAAAATCAAGAATGCTTTCTGCATTGACACAATATCAATGTATATAAAAAGTCTTGTTCGCTGACATAATAAAGGAAATACAGGGAAAACATTATCCGGTCGTCAAAAATCCATTAAAGCTTTATTGAAAGCTATGGACTATGAACTATATAAAAAATGTGAAAGCATGTTTATTTCTTTTCCGGCAGATACGCAGAGTGTTTCTCCTTATACTGATGATGAAGTTAAAGAGATTTTTTCTGCATTGCAAGCTATATATATTTTTTATGCTGCACATCTCAAAAGCGGTACTAAGCCTAAAGCTTTTCCTCTTTATGAAGTAAAAGATCTAGCAGGTAATAATAAATATAAAAATAAGACATCAACAGAGAGAACAGTCTCATATAAAAATAGTGATACTGTATGGTTATCTGACTTAGTTAGGGTAGCCTACTTTATGACATGTTTCTATACAGGTGCAAATGCATCATCGTTATTAAAGTTAAGATTGTCTGACTTCAGAGAAGGTCTATTTAAAGATCTTAATAGAAAAACGTATAAATTAAACACAAAAAAAGGAAGGCAGTCAGGGCGAAAAAATGAAATTGATGTCGGATTTACTAAGGATGCGAGATCTTTTTTTGAAAGTTGGATTAGTGTTAGCAAAAAAATAAATAATAATGAAAATGGTTTTTTATTTCCTAATCCATCAATTAATAATAAATCATATATGACTGATAGTAGCATGAGTGTCTTAAATAAAACTTTTGTTGATCTTGGGCTACCTGCCTTGAGTAGCCAACGTTTTAGAAAGACGAAAGCCTCACTGATTATGAGAGCAACAGAGAGTGTATTCTTTGTTTCCCAGGGACTCAATAATTCCGTTGAAACGGTTGCAAAACATTATACAGATGGGAACCGTGTCACCACAGAATTCTCACTGGCTTCCGCACTATATATCAGAGAGCAGACTGCCTTGGGAAAGCCGTTAGATAAGGCCATCACTGAGAGTGCATTCCTGTACCACGACCCGCTTAAAGAGAGCGAAGCCAGCAAGAAATTTAAAAAGTTGACCAATGGCTTAAGATGCGGTGGAGCATTTAAGGATAAAGCTACAAAAGTAAAAGAGGCTCTGGTAAAAAATGGTCTGGCTGAAAATCATGATGTGGTAGCTTGTCATAAATTCCTTGAGTGTTTTGGATGCAGGCACCACGCTATTATTGCTGAGGCTGATGATATCTGGCTTTTACTCTCTTTTAATGATGTTATTCTGGAAACAGTGACAAGACCTGCTATTAACTCCCGGCCATCAAACTTACTGAATAAGGTAAATAATACTATTCAGGTCATCATAGAAAGAATGAAAAAGGAGCATGCTGTGGTGTATAAGGAAGCCTATGATAAGTACCTGGATGGAGTTCATCCCCTTTGGCAGAATACGAATGACCTGGAATTAATGCTGGGTATTTACTGATGAGAGAAGTTCTGAAATTTATTGATAGCAATAATATTTATGATGATCTGATCGTTTCTTTTGATACTGAAGGCAATCCATATAGCTACTATGGTTCTGATAAGTGGTACTTATGGTCATTAGGCTTTAACGTTTCTTTCTCCAGATTATCTGGTACGTTCAAGTCGACAGTAAAATACTTGGTTCACAAGGTGATATCAAATGATAGTTTAAAGTCAAAAAAAAGTGCTATTAAAAATATCATTGAGGGTGCTGTTATTTTTGAAAAATGCATCACTGGATGTAATGGAGTATCATATGACTTTATTGATGATGATGAGGGGTTTAGGCGATTATTAGTTGAAGCCAAAAGTAAAAGCTTAAAATTTAAAACATGGAAGAATAATCTTGTTTTTTTATCTCATTTACATAATGCAGAAGTAATAACCAGAGAGATAAAGAATTACGAAGAACTAGCATTATATTTATCTGTGAATGGTGCGTCAATCTCACAAGCAGTATGCATTCCAGAATATATTGCGTCTAAATATTATGGTGAGGCATTGAGTGTTATTGAAAATTATTATCCTTATAGAAATGAAATATCTTTATGCTATGATGATTATGTGTCTGAATATTTAGAATCATCAAAACGCTATAAGTCTAATATATCTGCAAGAAGATACGCACTTAAGAATGTTAAACAGCTACCAAAAAAAATTGATATCCATTTTGACTATAGCGGCTCATGGTTATCTTGGCTCCGTGGAGCCTGTTATACCGTGATTGCGGCATTTACTGGCTGTCGGGATGGTGAGATAAAGTCTTTTGATATTGATTCTTATCAAGAGAAGAAATATGCAGGTATGACTGTTCCTGTTTTGCATGGTCTTGATACCAAACCTAATGCAGGAGGGGTAGCACGACACACCTCATGGGTGACGATACCGAGTGTTAAAAAAGCTATCTTACTGCTTTGGGATGCATTTAGCTTTGCGCGTGAAAAGTGGCGAGAAAAAGCGGATTCAATAGTACATCCTGATGAAAGAAATGCTTTTCTTGAAAAGGTAGATAGCTTATTTGTTACGCTTCCCTATATGCGAGGACATCGGCCTGATGCTGGAAAACAATCATTAGCTCATTCTCTTAACACCTTCGTTAAATCCATTGGATATCGTGCTACAAAGGATGATGTTCAAGAGTTCGACTTATTAAATCCCTCAAGAAAAGGTGAGCTTAAAATTGGACAAATGTTGAAGGTTCACCCCCATGCATTTCGTCGGACTTTTGCTGTTTATCTGGTGCGTAATAAGTTGGCCTCTCTGCTAGATATTAAGTATCAGTTTAAGCATATGAATATAGCCATGACGTCTTGGTATGCCAATCAGGCCAATATCGCTTCTTATGTTGATATGATGATTGACCAAGATCTCCAAGATGAAATTGCGGGTGAAAACCAGAACTATATGACAGATGTTTTTTATCATATTTATAACGATGCTGAAACATTAGCAGGCCATGAAGGGAAAAGAATTAAAAATCTGCGGGCTGAAGGCGATACTCGTATTTACTTAAATCGAGAAGAGATCCGTAAGCAAGTTCAGGACGGCCGGCTTTCAATAGTTGAGCATCCAGGGGGATACTGCACTAATCCTGATTGTGATCGAATTTGTGATATGACGACTTGCCAGTATAAAATCGTCACAAAAGACAAGGCAGAAACACTCGTTAATATCAGAGAAAAATTAATTATAAAACATAATGATATTGAATCTCTTGGGCTTGATATGCCGAATGTTACCTCGAAATTATTTTACGAAATCAGGGCAATTGAACAGGTTTTATTAGAGCATCGTCTTGAGTATGTTGCTTTTAATAAAAAGGATACCTATTGATGATTGATGAAGAGACTCTCTCTGACCGAGGTAAACAGACCATAATCAGGCTTGAACGGGCACTTGAACGTTTGTTGAACGGCGTCCCGGAGCGGACTCCCCACGATGGGCGAGTAAGTCTGAGCCGCATCAATCAAGAAGCGGGTCTGAGTTCGGGGGGTATCTACTATTACGATGAGTTTGTCCAGAAAGCTAAAAGAGCTATTCACGAAAGAAAGCTCGATAACGCAGTGTCTACTATCGAGCCAGGTAAGGCCTCGGTGGATAAAATGCGCGTACAAAGGGATAAGGAACGCGAGTTAAAAGAGCGTTATAAGGCGCAAAGAGACGATATCAAAGCATTCTGCGATAAGATTATTGCCCAAAATGCCCAGTTAGAATTCTCTTTGTTCGAAGCATTAGATAAGATCGACGCCTTGGAAAGGGAAGTATCAGCACTCAAGATTGTTGATATCAGTAGCAGGAGAAGTCAGTGATTTTGTACATAGCTGAAAAACCGAGCGTGGGTAGGGCAGTCGCTGATGTTCTGCCTAAACCGCATCAAAAGGGTGACGGGTTTATTAGAACCGCCAACGGTGATGTGGTTACTTGGTGTATTGGCCATTTACTCGAACAGGCTGAGCCTGATGCCTATAACCCTGAATTCAAAAAATGGCGTAGGGAACACCTGCCTATTGTGCCAGTGGAGTGGAAACACTCGGTAAAGCCCGCTACGCAGAAGCAATTTAACGTTATAAAAAAACTAATTAGCGAAGCCGATGTTCTGGTCAATATGGGGGACCCCGACAGGGTCGGGCAAATTCTGGTTGATGAGATTATCAACTATTGTGGTGTCGCAAAAGAGAAACGTGAAGCAGCCAAACGCTGTTTAATCAACGACATGAACGCCGATGCTATCCAACGTGCGTTAAATGATCTGCGTCGAAATATCGACTTTATCCCGCTTGCTACCTCAGCATTAGCTCGTGCACGTGCTGACTGGTTGTATGGCATCAATATGACCCGTTTATGCACCTTGCGGGGGCAGTCATCGGGTTATAACGGAGTGCTTTCTGTAGGGCGGGTACAGACTCCGGTATTAGGTTTAGTTGTTAATCGTGATTTAGAAATCGAGAATTTTGTCTCCAAACCCTTCTATGAAGTGTTTATCGAACTTAAAACCGATAACGACCAAATTTATACAGCAAAATGGAAGCCGAGTGCCGCCTGTGAGCCCTATATGGACGAAGAGGGGCGACTGGTCCTTAAAAAATTGGCTGAAACCGTGTTGAAGAAGGTGACAGGACAGCCAGGAACTGTGGTTGCGGTAACGGAAGAACGGGCGAAGCAAGCCCCACCATTACCCTATAACCTGTCCGCACTGCAAATCGATGCTTCCAGACGTTTTAATCTCAATGCCCAGAAGACGCTGGATGTTTGTCAGCAGCTTTATGAGAAGCATAAGCTGATTACCTATCCTCGTTCAGATTGTCGCTATCTGCCGAGTGGACACTTTGGCGATACTCATAGAATAACTCAAGCGATCGCTAAAACTTTCCCGGGACTGGCAGCAGCAGTTGAAATTGCCGATCTATCAGTAAAATCTAAGGCATGGAATGATGAAAAGGTTAGTGCGCATCATGCCATTGTCCCGACAAGCCGGGGGGTTGATACTAATCGTCTGTCGCTGGATGAGCAGAACATCTATGAACTGGTCGCGAGACAGTATCTAATGCAGTTCTATCCACCTTTTCAATATCAAGAAAAGCAGATTGATACCGAAGTCAGTGGTGGATTGTTTATCAGCAGGCAAAAAGAAGTGGTGGATAAAGGCTGGAAAGCATTATTACCCGAGCGGAAATCATCTTCCGAAGATCCAGAGTTCTCAGCCGTAAGGTTACCTGAGGTTATCAAAGGAGAGGGAGTACTATGTGTTGATGGAAAACTAGATGAAAAACATACCTCGCCGCCACGCCACTTTACCGATGCTTCTTTGCTATCAGCTATGACGGGCATTGCCCGGTATGTGACGGATAAAGCCATTAAAAAAGTACTTAGAGAAACCGATGGCTTAGGAACAGAAGCGACCCGAGCTGGCATCATTGAGTTGCTGTTTAAGCGCGACTATCTGACCAAAAAAGGCAAAGAAATTCATGCTACTGATATTGGTCGACGTTTGATTCTGTCCCTGCCAGAAGCCATGACCAAGCCAGATATGACTGCACATTGGGAGTCTCAGCTAGAAGCGATTTCTGAAAAAAAAATAAAATATGGTCAGTTTATGCAACCGATGATAGATGGGCTACATGTATTCATAAACCAGGTTGACAATATACACTTCGGTGGTCTTAGAGGTTTGGGCAAAACTTCCTATAAAAAGTCCACAACAAAAAGTCGAAAAAACGATCCTATCAATAAAAAAAAATAAAATAATCAGGGTACTTATCACTTCAAATCAGTGAGACACTTTTTTCTGACGTCGTTTGATAAATCAGTAAAGGAAGCCGCTTACTAGGCTTCCTTCGTAGTTTCAATGAGATAACAACTGATTAATTGCGCGAAGTTTACCATTCAATCGATTTGACTTTTCAATGGTATCTTGCTGTAACCTTCTGATTTTTAACTTCTTATGGGGGATTTTCTTTAGAAGTTCTTGATATGCTTCAAGTTCGTAACAAATCATGGATATCTCTTTTTCTAATATTTCCTTTTCCGAAGAGAGTATGTCCTTTTCATCAATAATTAATCGATGTTCTTCGTTACTTATCATGCTTAGCGAAAATGTATAGCTCTTATGTTTTGGGCGTCCACTGGAAAGCACTAATCCTTGCTTCTTTAATTCATGAACACCACGGTCTATCAGACTAGTAGCCTGCTTTACAGATAAACTTAGTTCTTCAATAGCTATATTTATCAGTGACTTGCGTGATATTAAGTGACAATTTACCTTGCCTAAAACCTGCCGAAACTTCTTACTGCTCCGAAATGAAGCCACATGATTCATATCTATAGAAACTCTAAAATCTTAAACTTAGGATTGCTAAGTATACAGGACTAAGAGAAACTTAGACAATCTATGCATCCGAGACGTCTAAAGATGAAAATACTTTGCAGAATAGCCCCTTCCCAGAACGACTTAGGCAGGCTAGAAAAAAAGCCGGTTTGTCCCAAAAGGATTTGGGGATTAAGGTAGGTATGGACGAAAGTTCTGCCAGTGGACGTATGAATCATTATGAAAAAGGCCGCCACTTACCCGATGTGGATATGCTTAAGAAATTGGGCGCTCAACTTGGGGTGCCCTTGAGCTACTTTTTTTGTGAAGATGAGTTAACTGCAGAACTTGTTTGTCTTTTCCAAGATCTTGACGAGCAGTCAAAGCTATATTTTATTGAAAAGTTACGTAAAAATAATTTGTGAGGTTAATTTACTATGAATTATTTTTCAGGAGAACACTTCTAGATAGCTAATCTTGTCTGGAGGTGTTTTGAAAAAAATTAAACGGCAGTATAAAAAAGTATCAGTAGGTGACTGCGTATTAGGTTCTTGGTACTGGTATCCTAATCTTCGTAGCCGCTTTCATAAAAATTTTAGTACTCATCAAGAGAAGAAGTCATATGTTGCTCATTGTATTGAATACCGACATTTTCCGCTTAAATTGAGAGCAGCACGAGGCACATGTTTACCTGATGCTTGGGATGATTTACCAGTTTCAGTAATTAAAATCACTAAAAGTTGGAAGCATAATTCTCGACGAAGACATCAATATTTCCGCTAAAATATGTGTTAGATAGTAGCTGAAGCTATAACCTATTTTGAAATTGCGGTAATTTGTATTTATGATCCAGCGCTCGGCTTAAATTTTAAGCCGAGCGCTCATATTATGGTAATTAATCCTCGATTAACGGAATAAATGACCTTACCACTGCATCTAAATCTTCAAAAGGTATAGTTCTTAGCTCTCTGCCACTGCCAAGCTCCCATACAGAAAAACCATCTTTACTATTAATCGTTGCATCTGATTTCCATGTTCCTTCGACTACAAATTTCACTTCTACAGATACCGAAACAGCTTTGTGTGGGAGTATTGATAAGAGCTTTCTTCGTGCATCTGTCTCAACAAGATGTGTACCTTTTGTATCAATACAAATAACTTTATTTTCTATCCAAACTAAAAAATCTGGGAAAAACCAGTTCGTTTGACCAAGCGTTACAAGGGGGATTTTATAGCCTGTTTGAGAGCGATTCCTTGCCCAAGTTAGCCCGGTCTTATCCAACGCGCGGGCAAAGCTCAGCTCGAATGGATTTAGCCCATCGTATCCTTCATGAAGAGCATTATTAAAGTTTTCCATTGATCCACGACGGACGAGCGTACTACCAATCTCGTAAGGATTTGGTTTCAATTGTTTTATAACTGCATGTCGAAGATATTCATTTACAGCTTCGGCAGCATTATCGGTTAAACTAGAATAGGCATTGCTACCGATACCTACCTTGGCGTCAAATTTTCTCAAGTCAGTATTCATAATCATTAAAGCGGGACGATAACGGCGAGCTACTTCTCGACGGAATACCCAACGAGCATTTACTCTATTTGATTGCTCGAAGTTTACCCATTCTGAATCATCTGAATCGCTAGCGCCTATAACTTGATTAATTGTTCTCCGTCGTCCGATGCCCCGAGTATTTATATTATCTTGAGAATAGTCGTGAACTCTTTCAATAATCCTTTCGACAGGCATCACTGTCGCTTGATTACTGATTGCTGTTCGTGGTATTAAACGTAGTTCTTTTGGAGCTAAAGTAATTGGTTCTTCTGTGCCGGGTGGGGATGTAAGAATACGCACTTCTTGCGTATCTCCACCAAGACCTTTACGAACATCCTCTACGACCTGTGCAAATACATCATTACGATCTACACGTACATAAAAGTGAGCTGTGTTAAGACTGTCAGATTCATAGTGGGTTGCATTCGGTTGCCTGAGTACGCGACCAATAACCTGGGTAATCTGTACTGAAGACTCCATAGTTTTATCAACGTAAGCGTAATATACACTAGGGTCGTCCCAGCCCTCCTGAAGAGTTTGGTTAAATATAATATGCCGATAATTTCCTGCTAAAAATTCTTCGTAATCATTCTCCCCACCACTGAATAGCTTGAATTCTGTAGGTAAAGGAAAGTCACGATTAGTTTTAAGGTCAGCATAAACTGCAATATCATCTGGTGATACTTCACACTGTTCTGTTAAATATCGCCAAATAAGGATCGGAGGGGCTTGACGTTGAACAAACGGTTGCTTCGGATCATCAGTTTGTCCTGCATCGTCAGCAAGAATATTGGTATTACATACATAAATAGCTTTAGGCAGAAAATTTAATTTTTGAGATCTAGCAGCTGCTTCAGCTTCGCGTAAGTCTGATAACATCTCTGATATAGTCTCTTGCATCGGCACATTTAAGCCGTTAAGCGAAATTATACCTTTAACAAGACCCGATGAGACTACGGTTGAAGATTTGACTTGAGTAATTAAATCCTCGTCACTATACCCGCCTTGACTGCGTAATTGCTGTATTACTCCGATATCAAATTGTGCCGGAAATCGAAGAGTTGCGCTTGCTAACAAAAAGACTGAGGGTTGCTGTTCGAGCAGTAATGTTGTTTGCTGGTCACTTAAATTTTGTGCTTCATCATAAACAATTACTAAAGGACGTTTCTGTCCGTCGGCTCTTTCTCTAATTTTTAATGCTTCCCACCTAGTTGACTCTATACTGTCGGTATCAATTGAAAATATTTTCAGGTTACTTTTTTCTCGATCCTTTTGATTGAAAGTTCCGACTGTAGCAAAGTAGAGAAGCGCCTCGTTAGAATTAGAAACGTCACTAGGATCGTACTCACTTAGCAACCGCACGGTTACATTAGGAAGTAGGTGATTATACTTTCCGCCTTCGGCAAGATTAGCATAACTTTGCTGTACGACTACTTTTCCCTTAGATAGCCATAGAATCACCGGGGGTATTTCTGATAAGGCTACAATTTCGCTTACAGCTTGAGCAAGGATTGGTGTTTTACCTGAACCAGTAATGGAAGATAGTGCTTGGTAAAATGGTACCTCACGTCTCATTGAACCACGTCCGAATTTAATCGGATCTGCAATATACTCGACATAGCGATCAGCCATCTGCGAAGCAGCATCCTGCTGAAACTGAAAGAGTTCAATCCCCATTAATTATATCTCCTCGATGAAAGATTCTGTGCGTATATCCAAGCCGAAATCTGACAAAATGCGATCAGGTATCTGATACCAAACAACATCATCAGTAACAATAAGATTGCGTCGGCTATAAACGTGATAAACGTTCGTTAATCCAGCTGCTTCGGCTTCTTCTGTAATTATTTCATACACTTCTTCTGTAAAATCAGTGTTTGCCTCTGGGCCCGACCAAACAAGAAATATGCCTTCATTGCTTGCGTTCTTAGCAACAAGATAAGAATAAGGCTGGTTCTCATTGCTGACTGTTATGAGCGTTGCTGATCTTCTATTACTGGTACTAGAATGGGATGCAATTACTGTATCGACCATTTCATCACGTTCCATCAATAGCAAAGTATTTGCATCAACTTTCTTTTCTAACGTTTTGAACGTGAAACCTCCACCAATAGCCTGTCCCTTACCATTATACCAAGTGCCATCAATAACCCTTTTCAGGCGGTCTGCCGTGAGTGCACGAGCGTAAGTGTCGCCTCTTTCAGGACGCCCCTGTTCTATAAGTATGAATCTTCGATCACTTCCAGAAAGATGATTTAGTGCGAGTACAGCATGTCCGGTTGTACCTGAACCAGCGAATGGGTCAAGCACAGTTCCATGAGCAGGGGTCCATAGCTGTATTAGCTTCAGCATCAATTTCAATGGCTTCACAGTTGTAAAGCCATGTCCTTTTCCTACAATAGACGTAAGTTCGCTAGATCCATCACTACTTCTTCCAGATTCCTCAAAGTCCCAAGATGTAGAACCAAGTTCGACAGGAACGTCCAGCTCTTCGTCAGCCCAGTAAGTAACTGGAACTTTGCCCTTTTTTATTCGCTCAAGATAAGTCTTAGTTCTTGGTCTTCCCATACCATCGCGACCAAACCAAATAAATGGCCATTCAGGCTCGCTGAGTTTTTTAAATGCACGTTTAGCAATATCTGAAGAAAATTGATCTTTCAAAACAAGTGCTTTTACTTTGCCATCAGCAATATCCTTTTCGCAATATGATGAACCCCATTGCTCCAGCCACTTCTTGATATTTATTTTGGGATGCCGCCACGATCCTTCACCAGCTGGGTAATGAAGTTCTCCGGTAAATGGCGATTGAATTGCATAATCGCTGTTTTCAGACCATGTACGAGCTGATAAATTGCCCTCACGCCATAACCCCCCAGAATCTGAGTCTGGATTTCCATAACGACGATTATCTGCTTCTGTACGTTCTAAAGAAGACGTTTTAACGCGACTATAGTCACGAGCGTAAACCAAAACATACTCGGTTGTTGCAGTTATGCCATCTTTGTCGGAACGAGGCGCTGCTGTTTTTTGCCAGTTGATAATGGCAAGACGATTTTCTTCCCCGAATAGTTCATCGAGCATCTGGCCAAGATGAAACAGTTCACGACTGTCTATACAGATAGCTAAAACGCCGGTAGGTTTAAGCATGGCTCGCATCATTTGAAGACGCGGATACATGAACTTCATCCATTTAGTGTGTTTCGCCGGGTCATCGCTGCCAACGAACTCGCCCATGTCTGGATCATTCGGGTCAGTATCCCATTTATCGTTATAACGGAAATCATCACCAGTATTATAAGGAGGATCCGTCAAAATCATGTCGATTTGACCTCTTTCTCGATATAACGATGCTAAAGCCTGGAGGTTATCGCCTTCAATTAAAAAATTTCTGGAACGTCCATGTTCATCACCAGCGCTATGAGACGGAATTGTACGTTGATTGCGGGGTCGGACACGGCGACCTATCTGACGCGCCAGAATTTTTCCTGGAAAAGAAAGATTTACTCCTGCTCCAGTTTTCGCTCGGATCATTTCAATTAACTGCTCAACAGGCAGAGATTCTAAATTTGTGATGTCATCCATAAGATGTCCTTCTAATAAATTAATGACTTATTAACTAATAAAATCTGTCAATAAAGCCTAAAAGACCCTGTAACTACGCCAAATATTTGAAGTTCGTCTTTTGCACGGATGTCCTCGAAGGCAGCATTGCCGGGCTTCAGATAGTAGCCCTGTTTATCTTTTGCAAGGAATTTCACAGTGAATTCTCCATCAACAATAGCGACTACGATTTCACCTACTTTAGATGTAGTTCCGCGCTCAACTATGATTTTGTCACCATCGAGCAAGCCAGCATTCAACATGGAATCACCCTTGATAGTAATAATCATCGTAATCGATGGTTCTTTGACTAAAAATCGATCGATTAGTACATGATCGTTGCCTACGTTGACCATGTCTTGAGGGATTCCAGCCGGAACATATTCAAGGAGTTGTTTACGCTCATAAAAACGAGGACCAGGGGCTAGGCGCTTATCAGGCATAGATACAAGAAAACCTGCTTCTTTAAGGCGATCAACCATAGCGGAGACTGCTGAAGTAGTTTTTAGGCCAACTAAAGAAGCAATGCCAGAAAACGACGGTAAGATGCCATTTTCTGCATAATAATCCTGTAATTGATTAAAATATAAACTGTCACGCTTTTTCATGTGGCATATCATAAGCGTTTTATTAGATTTTTCAATTAAATCGAGTATTCACTCGAAAAAATTTGCTTATTACTAGTAAAGTTAGTCTCGCAACAGTTAAATGGGGATTACAAATATAAATCACTTACTGGAAATGCATAGCTGCCAACTTATGAGGTCTATGAGGTCATTGAAAGGGCCACTCATCTACACATAAGCATCCATAAGAGAATGTATTTTCCATGAAAAACATCAGTGAACGTGAATGTCGTTTATTCTTTTTAAAATCAATATCTTGTAGATTTTTTTCATAAAAAACTTGTAACAGTAATGATGAAGGCCAACTCCTCGTCGATGAGGTAATAGATTATCTCGGGCTTGCGCCAGAAAAGCGCCAGCACGTGCAGCGCTGCCTAATCAATGATCTCAATCCTCAAGCGGTTGAACGTGCAATTACCCATCTACGAAGTAATAGCGAGTTCGCTCCCCTCTGTATCTCTGCTCTAGCGCGGGCACGCGCTGATTGGCTCTATGGCATTAATATGACTCGCGCTTATACGCTATTTGGCCGTCAAGCTGGCTTTGATGGCGTTTTATCGGTCGGCCGCGTTCAAACACCTGTATTGGGCTTAGTGGTACGGCGTGATGAAGAAATTGCCAATTTTGTTGCCAAGGATTTTTTTGAAGTTAAAGCAACGGTGCTTGCGGATAAACAACGTTTTACTGCAACGTGGGTGCCGAGTAGTGCCTGCGAAGACTGGCAGGATGAGGAAGGGCGGTTATTAAATCAGAGTCTCGCTGAACATGTCGTGGCACGTATTGCCCAGCAGCCAGCCGTCGTCACCCACTATCAAAATAAGACTGAAAGCGAAATTGCGGCTTTACCTTTTTCACTCTCAAGCCTGCAGATTGAGGCTGCAAGACGCTTTAATCTTGGCGCTCAGCAAGTGTTAGATATCTGTCAAAAGTTATATGAGACGCATAAATTAATCACTTACCCTCGTTCTGATTGTCGCTATTTACCCGAAGAGCACTTTGCCGGTCGACATTCGGTGATCACCGCCCTACAAACGCATCTTTCTGAGTACCAAGCCTTGCCGGATGAGCTCGATACACAGCGGCGTAACCGTTGCTGGGACGATAAAAAAGTCGATGCCCACCACGCAATCATTCCCACCGCTAAACGGACGGCAGTCAAGCTCTCCGAGCAGGAGCGGAATGTGTATGCCCTGATCGCGCGTCAATATTTAATGCAGTTTGGTGAGGACGCCCAGTATCGAAAATGTGTGATCGAGCTAGAGATTGCGGGCGGTAAATTTGTCGCCAAGGCCCGTTTTTTATCAAGTGCGGGATGGCGGGTATTATTAGGGGCGAAAGAGCGTGATGAGGAAAATGACGGGGCAGTATTACCCGTCGTAGCGAAGGGAGATACTTTACTGTGTGAAGGAGGGGAGGTGATAGCGAAAAAAACACAACCGCCGCGTCACTTCACCGATGCGACGCTATTATCTGCAATGACCGGTATTGCGAGATTTGTGCAAGACAAGGCGTTGAAGAAAGTATTAAGAGAAACGGATGGGCTAGGCACTGAGGCGACACGAGCGGGCATAATTGAGCTTCTATTTAAGCGGCGTTTTATAGAAAAGAAGGGGCGCTATATTCATTCAACGTTAGTCGGTAGGGGCCTGATCCATGCTCTACCACAACCGTCGGCAGCGCCGGATATGACCGCTCAGTGGGAATCGATCCTAACGCGGATCAGCGAAAAACAATATCGCTATCAAGACTTCATGCAGCCTTTGGTCGATACCTTACAACAACTGATCGGTGAGGCAAGGCAACTTCCACCGACTCGAGTATTACGCGATTTGGCCAAACATTCGCCGCCGAAGCCCGCCTATAAAAAGCGGGCGGCGAAAAAAGCTTAAAGGTCGAACTCTGACCACACGGGAGCATGGTCAGAGGGTTTCTCCATTGAACGCAATGGGTAGTCGATGCCACTGGCCACTAAGCGAGCATCAAGAGGGGCACTAGCTAATAGCAGGTCGATGCGTAACCCTCGATTATCGTCAAAGCCTTTCGAGCGATAGTCAAACCAAGAGAATTGGTCGTTAACCCCCGGATTGACTCTGCGCCACGTATCGGTTAATCCCCAGCCCATAAGTGTTTGCATCCATTCACGCTCTTCGGGTAAAAACGAACATTTGCCGGTTTTAAGCCAACGCTTACGGTTAACCTCGCCAATTCCAATGTCATCATCAGTCACACTGATATTAACATCACCCATCACCAAGACGAGTTGGTCTGGGGTGAGCTGAGTGAGGAGGTGTTGCTGTAGATCGGCGTAGAATTTCTGCTTGGCTGGGAATTTAGTTGGGTGGTCACGGCTTTCCCCTTGTGGAAAGTAGCCATTGATAACGGTCACAGTCTCGCCAGACGGCGTTGGGATCTCAGCCATAATAATACGGCGCTGCGCATCATCGCTATCGGTGATAAAACCGCGTTGGACCTTAGTGGGTTCTACTTTGGTCATCAGGGCTACGCCGTAATGGCCTTTCTGCCCATGATAAAAGACGTGGTAACCTAAAGCTTCGACAACTTCTTTTGGAAACATATCATCGTGGACTTTGGTTTCTTGCAGTCCAATTACATCAGGTTGATGCTGTTCAACTAATGCAGCGAGCTGATGAGGGCGAGCACGAAGGCCATTGATATTAAAAGAGACAAATTTCACGACGATATCCTAGTTGATTCAGTTTTCATTATGGTAACGAGTTCTGAAAGGAATGTCATCGGACGATGAAGAGAAGAATAACGAAAGGATGGTGGTGGGAGAAGGATTCGAACCTTCGAAGTCTGTGACGGCAGATTTACAGTCTGCTCCCTTTGGCCGCTCGGGAACCCCACCTAACAATTAAGCCACGCCCTGTGTCTGGCGTGGCGGCATAATAGCAAACTTAGGATATCCGTAAAGCTTTAATCACGTTAATCAGTTCGTTCGCTGTGTTTTTACACTAAAGCTGTTGCATAAATCAACAGCGCGCTAATGTTAGAGAATAATCGTGCGGTTGCCATAGACAAACACACGTTGTGCTAACACTTTATCGATGGCGCGACTCAGTACATTTTTTTCCACGTCACGTCCTGCGCGAATCATCTCTTCGGCAGTGTAACTATGGTCGATATTAATCACATCCTGCATAATAATTGGGCCTTCGTCCAAATTATCGTTCACATAGTGTGCCGTTGCCCCGATGAGCTTAACGCCACGCTCGTAGGCCTGGTGGTAAGGGCGAGCACCGATAAAGGCAGGCAGGAAAGAGTGATGGATATTAATAATCTGATTCGGAAAACGTTTAACGAATTCGGGAGTAAGCACTCTCATGTATTTCGCTAACACAACGTAATCGGGTTGATAGTGATCAATATGGTCTGCCATCTGTAGATCGTGAGCCTCGCGAGTGAGGCCGTCATGGCTGCAATAGACGAAGGGAATATCGAAGCGCTCGACCAACGATCTTAAGGTTTCATGATTACCGATGACCGCGGCAATTTCGACATCTAAACCGCCAAACGCGCTCTTCATCAGCAGGTCACCCAGACAATGTGCTTCACGTGTGACCATGATTACGATACGTCTACGGCCAGCGGCATGTAACTCACGCAGCGAACCACTGGGTAATGCACTATCGAGGTCGGCTAACAATGTGGCATCGTTGAAGATCCCCTCCAACTCAGTACGCATAAAAAAGCGGCCTGTGCGATGATCGACGAACTCATTATTTTGTACGATATTTAACTCGTGCTTGTAACAAATATTCGTGATTTTAGCGATGAGTCCCTTGGCATCGGGGCAGATCGTACGAAGAATTTTACGTTCAATTATTGTCGCTGACATTAAAGCAGATCCTGTGTTGCATCATAGCGTAGCGCTCGACACTGTCGATCAGTGGGCGCAACATTTTTTGAATTTTTTTTGTGAGCCGCAAGGACATGTCTCATTGCGACCGGGTATTCTATGAATCCCATCAATATAATACCAGCGATTATTTTCCAGTACAAAACGAGAGGTTTCATAAATCCAGCTCGGGGATTGCTCATCTGTATAACGAGCGAAGAATGTTACATAAGCTTCCTCCGTCGACTTACCTGCCTGACTATCTAGAATATTTAGGCCTAGCCATTGCGTCTTTACGTTCTCTTGGTTCAATGCGTCAACGAGGTTTGGCGGGCAAGTCGATGCGTGCCACGTCCGTAAAACATAGGCAAAGTCGCCGAGGGAATAAGCAGTATAACGCGAGCGCATTAGACGTTCTGCAGACGATGCCTCGCACTCTCCCCTCAACAGGGGTTGGCAACAGTCACTAAAAGGAAGACGACTTCCACAGGTACAGAGGGTAGGGTGCACAATATTTCCTCAAAATAGTCAGTATATATGACTAATATTCTTAAATTATTAACATTCTATAACGCGTCAAAGAACTTCAGCTATACTCAATACAATATTTAAAGCTGGTTAAACCGGTCAGCAGTATAAATGCAAGTATAGGTATATAAGTGTGGAAAATTTTCTAGCCAATAAGATCGTAGTGATTATTGATGACGATCCCCTCTGCGATGCGGTGCTATCAGAATTCTTAAGCTACGCGGGTGCTAAGGTTTTACAAACCGCAAGCGGTGAGGAAGGTCTAGAATTGATTGAACAACATGAGGCCACACTTATTATCTGTGGGCTTAATTTGTTGGATGTCCCCGCTGTGCCGCTTATAAAGCAACTCCACGCTTCAACGCTTCACACCCCTATTATCGCACTTACTGATACCCAAGATGTTACGTTAATCGCGGGCGTCATGAGGGCAGGGGTCTACGATATTATCCTCAAACCTTTGACGGATGTTAAAGCGTTGCAGTCACTGATTCTAGAAGCTGTTTATCCCGATATGTTTAGTTCGACTATCGATGAAAGCGATAAACTACAAGAAGAGTGGAACCATTTGGTCACCTATCCCGAAGAGTCGCTGGCATTGTTAAGGGATCTACAGCCCCCAGCTCATCTCTCTGTTGCGGGCTGCCAAGTTGGGTATCGTCAGCTTAATACGAGTAATAACCATGGTTTAATTATTGATATCGCCGAATTATCTGACCATGAGTTTGGGTTTTATATTTTTGATGCGGAATGGGTAGGTGAGTACGGTGCTGTTGCCGCGTTATTACTTAGGGCATTCTTTAATGACCTCCTAAAACAACAGATTATCGCCCATCCAGATAAACTACCGGCGTTAACGACGGTGCTTCATGATATTCAAGGGTTGCTGAATAAATCGGGATTACGAGGTGAGTACCCCATAGTCATCGGCTACTACAACCGCGCTCGTGAGCACCTTCTCGTCGTTAATAGTGGGCTTTCATGTATTATTCATCATGAAAATATGCATACCTCATTAATTAAAGATACTGCGCTTGGCCGATATTTCCACGACTCTGTTCAGGAGCAACGTTTGACTTTGAAGAGTGGTGAGTGCGAAATATGGAATGGTCCACGAAAATTATGGTTACGTTTTCATTAATCCCTGATGAGCGGCCTAAGTTGATAGTTTAAATATTTTAATTTTTCTGGATAATTCTTAAGTTAAGTTATGCTAGAATTTAATCTCTTCAAAGGATATCTTGGCATTTCGCCAAATTAATGAGGTTTGTTCGATGTCTGCTCCAGTTTCTAAAATTAGAAAAGCTGTAATTCCTGTTGCCGGTTTAGGTACAAGAATGCTTCCTGCAACGAAAGCTATCCCGAAAGAGATGCTTCCTTTAGTTGATAAGCCACTCATTCAATATGTGGTTAATGAATGTATTGCAGCGGGCATTAACGAAATTGTGCTTGTTACGCACTCCTCAAAAAATTCGATTGAAAACCACTTCGATACAAGCTTTGAACTCGAAGCAATGCTTGAAAAGCGCGTTAAACGCCAGTTGTTGGATGAAATTCAAGGTATCTGCCCTCCACACGTAACCATCATGCAAGTTCGTCAAGGCGAGGCCAAAGGTCTAGGCCATGCGGTTATGTGCGCGCACCCGGTTGTGGGTAACGAGCCTTTCGCGGTTATTCTTCCCGATGTGATCATCGATGAGTACGAGTCTAACCCTAAGAAAGATAACCTAGCAGAAATGCTATCTCGTTATGAATCGACCGGCCGTAGCCAAATTATGGTCGAGCCAGTGGAAGACGTTACCGCTTATGGTGTTGTAGATTGCCAAGGTGCAACCTTACAACCTGGCGACAGCGCGCCAATGGTGGGTGTTGTTGAAAAACCTAAAGCTTCTGAGTCACCGTCTAACCTTGCAGTCGTGGGACGCTATGTGCTTTCAGCAGACATTTGGCCGCTTTTAGCTAAAACCCCAGCGGGCGCAGGCGGCGAGATCCAGCTAACTGATTCCATCGCAATGATGATGGAAAAAGAAACTGTTGAAGCTTACCACCTTAAAGGTGTGAGCCATGACTGTGGAAACAAACTCGGGTACATGCAAGCGTTTGTCGAGTATGGCGTGCGTCACCCAGTGCACGGTGAAGATTTTAAAGCTTGGCTGTCGGAAAACGTTAAGTAATTTGAGAAACCGCCATCTACTGGCGGTTTTTTTTATTCTTTAATTAAAAACATTTCTAACGTATCACCCTGATTAAGTGCTTTTTGGATGACTGATGGAGTACGTCCTTGACCCGTCCAGGAGTGATATTTAGCCGGGCGCTTTTGACGTGAAGGACTTTCCTGTTGCTCGACAGGATGAGTTCCGACTAGTTCACTGATATCAATACCCTCAGACAGCATCATCTCACGGATCTTATCAAGTTTTTTCGCATGCTCGGCTGCCTGAGCACCACTATTCGCCTGTTCCTCTCGGTGCTCTTCGACGATGGCTGATAATTTATCTAGGATATCAGTTAAGGTTTCTAGGGAATACTCACGAGCTTGCGTACGTAAGAGGCGTAAATTTTTTAGGGCGAGTAGCTCATTACTCATAAGAGATTCTCAATTAATTTTTAGTATTAGTAACGTTGATAATATGATTTACAGTTAAGCTTTTGCAACGTATTCCATTGCCGACCGCATTTATTATCCGAGAGAATTTAGCTGAGATGGCTCAAGGTAAGCTATGGTATGATCGCCGTTTCATCTTCCAATGAGTACTTCCAGTGGCACAGCTCTATTTTTATTACTCTGCAATGAACGCAGGAAAATCGACCTCTTTGTTGCAGTCCTCCTACAATTATCAAGAGCGTGGGATGCAGACGTTAATTTTTACGGCGGAAATTGACGATCGTTATGGCAAAGGAAAGGTAGCATCGCGGATCGGGTTATCGAGTAGTGCAGCCTTATTTAATAAAATGACAGACCTGTATAGCGAAATTCAGCACGCTAACGCATTAAGCCCCCTTCATTGTATTCTCCTCGACGAATCGCAATTCCTGACGCGAGATCAAGTTAAGCAACTCACTTATGTGACCGATAATTTAAATATCCCTGTACTCTGTTATGGCTTACGCACGGATTTCAGGGGAGAGCTGTTTGAAGGGAGTCGCTACTTACTGGCATGGGCAGATAAACTCGTGGAATTAAAGACGGTTTGCCATTGTGGGCGTAAAGCCAATATGGTCTTGCGCCTTGATGCCGAAGGGCAGCCTTTTCACGATGGCGCCCAAGTCGTTATAGGCGGCAATGACCAATACATCTCTGTGTGTCGTAAGCATTATTGGCAGGCAATCGAACAGGGCTGTAAAGTTGCTATCTTTGGGTCGTCAAAGAAACCGTCTTAATAGCTGAAAACCGCCCTATAAAGAATTCACTGCACACAGGTTAGGGCTAGGATGAATCGCCTTAAATCGGTGCAGTGAGATAATTAGGCACCAAATCAGTGCATTGCGCCATTCTGACGCACCAAAATTGTGCTTGAAAAGTAATACTTATATCACTTTCTCTCATATTCAAGAATCTGATACATTTCTGCGTACTCTGCGCTTCTTTCACATAAAAAATATCCTCAAACTTACTGACCTTGCGAGGCTTTCGGGTAATGCTAGTTTAATTGGCATAATTATTGCTTGTAGATATTTGTAGGGAAAAGTGCAGTAGTTTTAGACGATGATTTTATAGACAAAAGTATTAATAGTGAACAATTAGGCGATTTACAGTGAGTTATCTCACAATGGATATAGCTTAGACTTTAAAGTTTATTGATTAAAGAGTAAAAAAATTGTTAGCTGTTAGTAAATATAAGCACAGAAGTTATTAAGACAGGCAGGACGTTTACCGGGGATGCCCCTATAACAATAATGAATAGCAAGTGGAGTCGTAACATGAATTTTACTAAGAAAGTACTCGTCGCTTCCGTATTGCTGGCACTAGGATCGGGCGAAATGGCTTTTGCTGCGCAGGTCCCTGCAGGTGTTCAATTGGCAGACACTCAGAACTTAGTTAAAGGTAATGGTGGGGAGGTTCAATCCTTAGATCCCCATAAAATTGAGGGTGTACCCGAGAGTAATGTTAGCCACGACCTGTTCGAAGGCTTAGCGATTACCGATCCTACAGGTAAAGTGATCCCTGGCGTTGCCGAAAGTTGGGAACAAAAGGATAATAAAGTCTGGACCTTCCACCTGCGTAAGGACGCGAAGTGGTCGAACGGCCAGCCTGTTACTGCGCAAGACTTCGTATATAGCTGGCAGCGCCTAGCCGACCCGAAAACGGCCTCGCCTTATGCCAGTTACTTACAATATGGGCATATTGAAAATATCGATGCAATCATAGCGGGTAAACTTCCTGCGACTAAATTGGGCGTTAAGGCGCTCGATGCTAATACATTTCAAGTCACGCTTTCTGACCCCATTCCGTATTTTTATAAGTTGACTATACACGCGGCAATGTCCCCGGTTTATGCCCCGGCCATCAAGGCATATGGCGATCAGTGGACATCTCCTGCTCACTGGGTCAGTAATGGCGCTTATACGCTTGCGAGCCATACTGTCAACGAGAGTATTGTGGTGGTGCGAAATAAAAACTATTGGGATAACGCACATACGATTATCAACAAGGTAACCTTCCTACCGATCGCTTCGGAAGTTACTGACGTAAACCGTTATTTTTCTGACAACGGTAGCGATATAACCTATAACAACCTTCCGATTGAGTTATTTAAGAAGCTACAGAAAAATAACCCGAAAGAATTACACGTCGATCCTTACCTCTGCACCTATTTTTACGAGATTAATAATAAGAAGGCGCCATTCACCGACGTCAGAGTCAGAACCGCGCTTAAACTCGGATTGGATCGAGATATTATTGTTAATAAAGTTCTCGCCCAAGGCCAGACTCCCGCCTATAGCTTCACCAACCCGGCAACGGATGGTGTGGATATCGCTAAACCAGAGTGGTTCTCTTGGAGCCAAGATAAGCGTAATGCTGAGGCAAAAAAACTGCTTCAAGAAGCCGGATATGGCCCAGATCACCCTTTACAATTCTCGCTGCTTTATAACACTTCTGATCTGCATAAAAAACTGGCTATCGCCGCGGCCGCTATCTGGAAGAAAAACATCGGCGTTAACGTAACATTAGTCAATCAAGAGTGGAAAACCTATATTGATTCACGACATCAAGGCAGCTTTGACGTTGCCCGTGCAGGCTGGTGTGCTGACTATAATGAACCGAGTTCGTTCTTGAACTACATGCTATCCAATAGCTCGAACAATACCTCCTTCTTTAAGAACGCGGACTTTGATAAAGCTATTGCGGACAGCGTAAAAGCGGCAGATGAAAACAGTCGTATCGCCGATTACCGTCAAGCAGAGAAGATTCTAGATGAGCAATCTGCGGATATCCCGGTTTTCTATTATGCGAATACCCGTCTTGTGAAACCTTATGTGGGTGGATATACCGGTAGGGATCCACTGGATAACGTGTACGATAAAAACCTTTATATTATTAAGCACTAATTTTACAGGCGATACCGGCGTGTAAGCGCCGGTATAAATCGTTCTTTTAAGCCTGATAGGTGAAGCAATGTTTAAATTTATTCTACGTCGGTGTCTCGAAGCCATTCCGACCCTGTTTATCTTAATTACTATCTCGTTCTTTATGATGCGTCTAGCGCCGGGAAGCCCGTTTACCAGCGAGCGTAGTTTATCGCCAGAAGTGATGGCGAATATCGAGGCTAAATACCATCTGAATGAACCGATAGGGCAACAGTATTTCAATTATCTCGTGCAATTAGCGCACGGCGATTTCGGTCCCTCGTTCAAATATAAAGACTACTCCGTCAACTATCTGGTAGGGCAGGCCTTTCCTGTCTCGGCTAAACTCGGTCTTATTGCCTTTTTCTTTGCCCTTATCGTCGGTGTCACTGCAGGGATAATTGCAGCGCTTAAACAGAATAGTTGGATAGATTATACCGTGATGGGAATAGCGATGACTGGTGTGGTCATTCCCAGTTTTGTCGTGGCTCCTCTATTGGTCATGCTGTTTGCTATTTCGTTGAAGTGGCTACCGGGTGGTGGTTGGAATGGTGGGCAATGGCAATACGTATTACTGCCAATGTTGGCGCTGTCGCTCGCCTATATCGCGAGTATTGCGCGGATTATGCGTGGGTCGATGATTGAAGTGATGCATTCTAACTATATTCGTACCGCACGTGCGAAAGGGCTTCCCGTTTTTCGTATCGTACTGCGCCACGCATTGCGTCCAGCATTGTTACCGGTTATCTCCTATATGGGGCCAGCCTTCGTTGGCATTATCACCGGCTCGATGGTTATTGAATCGATATTTGGTCTCCCAGGCATTGGGCAGCTGTTTGTCAATGGTGCGCTTAACCGCGATTATTCGCTGGTGATGAGTTTGACCATTTTGGTCGGTGTCTTGACCATTGTCTTTAATGCCATTGTCGATGTGCTATATGCCGTTATCGACCCCAAAATCCGTTACTAAGCTGGAGACCTGCATGTTAGCAAGTAAAAAAAATAGCCAAGCGGTCGAAGCGTTCACCGAGCAACTCGATATCGAAGGGCGCAGCTTGTGGCAGGATGCCCGCCGTCGTTTTATTCATAACCGTGCGGCACTGTTCAGCCTGATTGTTTTGATGCTGATTGTACTGTTTGTGATTGTCGCGCCGATGCTCTCGTCGTTTGCCTATGACGATACCGACTGGTCGATGATGTCAGCCGCACCTGACCTAGCCTCTAAACATTATTTCGGCACCGACTCGTCGGGTCGCGACCTGCTCGTTCGTGTCGCGATCGGGGGACGGATATCGTTAATGGTTGGTATCGCCTCGGCAATTATCGCCGTCATTGTGGGAACGTTCTACGGCTCCTTGGCGGGGTATTTAGGTGGAAAAACAGACGCCGTCATGATGCGGATATTGGAAATTCTTAACTCTTTTCCCTTCATGTTTTTCGTGATCCTTTTAGTGACCTTCTTCGGACGAAATATCCTGCTTATTTTCGTCGCGATTGGCATGGTGTCTTGGCTAGATATGGCGCGAATTGTACGTGGACAAACCCTAGGGCTTAAGCGTAAGGAGTTTATCGAGGCGGCACAAGTCGGGGGGGTGTCGACGGTGAAGATCGTGCTACGTCATATCGTCCCCAACGTCCTTGGCGTCGTGGTGGTCTATGCGTCACTCTTGGTCCCTAGTATGATTTTATTCGAATCGTTTTTAAGCTTTTTAGGCCTTGGTACTCAAGAGCCACTAAGTAGCTGGGGCGCATTGTTAAGTGACGGCGCAAACTCGATGGAAGTCTCGCCGTGGTTACTGCTATTTCCTGCAGGGTTTTTGGTAGTCACCTTATTTTGTTTTAATTTTATCGGCGACGGCTTACGCGATGCGCTCGATCCAAAAGATCGCTAGGAGGGACAATGACTTTATCAACTCAGCATCCGCTATTGCTTGATGTAAAAGACTTACGCGTTACCTTTACGACACACGATGGCGATGTCACAGCGGTGAATGATCTTAATTTCTCGTTGAAACCGGGGGAAACCTTAGGGATCGTCGGCGAATCTGGTTCCGGTAAATCGCAAACTGCCTTCGCCTTGATGGGGTTGTTAGCCAAAAATGGCCGTATCGGTGGATCCGCGCTGTTTAATGGGCAAGAGATCCTCAACCTCCCGGAAGCAAAACTTAATCGGCTGCGTGCCGAAGAAGTTGCCATGATTTTCCAAGACCCGATGACCTCGCTTAATCCTTATATGAAAGTTGGCGATCAGCTTACCGAAGTGTTACGGCTACATAAGGGATTAAGTAAAAAAGAGGCTTATCAGCACTCGTTACGCATGTTAGATGCAGTAAAAATGCCTGAAGCGATAAAAAGAATGGCGATGTACCCGCATGAGTTCTCAGGGGGAATGCGCCAACGGGTGATGATAGCGATGGCCTTACTCTGTCAGCCCAAACTACTGATTGCGGACGAACCGACCACCGCACTCGACGTTACCGTCCAAGCGCAGATTATGACGTTGCTTAACGAGCTCAAGCATGAATTTAATACCGCTATTATCATGATTACTCATGATCTTGGGGTAGTGGCGGGGATCTGTGACAAAGTATTGGTGATGTACGCGGGAAGGACGATGGAGTACGGCAGCGCTCGTGATATTTTCTATCGGCCGGTCCATCCTTATTCTCAAGGATTGTTGAGTGCGGTGCCACGGCTCGACAGTGACGACGATATGCTGATTACCATTCCCGGTAACCCACCGAACCTATTACGCCTTCCAAGTGGCTGTCCTTTTCAGCCACGATGTGCCTACGCAACCGAGATATGCCAGCAACCGCCGAAATTGGAAGCGTTTGCAGCGGAGCGTTTACGCGCCTGCCATCACCCACTGGAGGTCACGCCATGAACGATAGTGCACTGCAAGAAAGAAAAGTACTGCTAGAAATTTCTGACCTACGTGTTCATTTCGATATAAAGGATGGTAAACAGTGGTTCTGGCAGCCGAAGAAAAGCTTGAAAGCGGTAGATGGTGTTAGCCTGCGTTTATACGAAGGCGAAACGCTGGGTGTGGTCGGGGAGTCTGGATGCGGAAAGTCGACGCTCGCACGGGCCATCATTGGCCTAGTTAAAGCCAAAGGCGGTCGAGTCACCTGGTTGGGCCGTGATCTCTTGGGGCAAGATGAAAAGGCTTGGCGCGAGGCCCGCACGGATATTCAAATGATTTTCCAAGATCCTCTCGCATCATTAAACCCGCGAATGACAGTGGGTGATATCATCGCTGAACCCCTACGTACGTATTATCCGAACATGGCTAAGCGTGAGATCAACGAGAAAGTACGTGCGATGATGATGAAGGTAGGGTTGCTTCCCAACTTAGTCAACCGCTATCCTCACGAGTTTTCCGGCGGTCAATGCCAACGTATTGGTATAGCGCGCGCACTTATCTTAGAGCCAAAACTCGTTATCTGCGATGAGCCTGTTTCGGCCTTGGATGTTTCCATTCAAGCGCAGGTGGTTAATTTACTGCAGAAATTACAGCGAGAAATGGGGCTTTCGTTAATCTTTATCGCGCATGATCTCGCGGTCGTTAAGCATATCTCGGACCGTGTGTTAGTGATGTACCTAGGCCATGCGGTGGAGCTAGGCACCTATGATCAGGTTTATCATCGGCCACTACACCCCTACACCCAAGCATTGATGTCAGCGGTGCCGATCCCCGATCCGGATAAGGAACTCACAAAACAGGTGCAATTATTGGAGGGCGAGCTACCTTCGCCTATCAATCCGCCTTCGGGATGTGTATTTAGAACCCGTTGCCCGCAGGCGGTTGCTGAATGTGCCACAACGCGTCCAGTTTTAGAAGGAAGCTTTCGGCATGCGGTCTCCTGTCTGAAGGTTGATCCGCTTTAAAAAAAGCGCCCTAGCCTAGGCTAGGGCGCTTATCGCAAGCGTTTATTCACGCCAGAGAATGTGACAGAGTTTATGGTCTTTTTCCCTACAGAGTAGAACACGCGCAAAGATGTCGGTAACCGGGGCATCTTCATCCTCGCCTAAGCCGATTACGACTTCTGCAAAGAAGTCCGGATTTAAATCAAAATCAACGTGTTCTTCCCAATCGGCAGACGGGTCGTGAAGCTCAGCTCCTCCACGGGATTCGAATTGTAGATTAAACAGAATTGTATCTGCCGGGTCCAGATTATCAGCCGCTAACTCTAAAAAAATATCGTAGGCTTGTTCGAGTGTTTCATCTTCAGTAAGGCGATTGTTTAAATCCATAAGTATTCGAATTATTCTCAGTGAAAAGTGACATTAAGGCTGTTTTACAATAACGGACTTAAGAAGTAAAACAATCGTTCGACAATTCGCTTCCAATACGCACGGTGTAACCAGGTTTCCCGTGAGAGGAGAGTAGAGCGCGCAATATAATCACGTTGAACACAGTCGAGGTCGTGGCCGAAATCGGCATCGTCGATGACCAAAGTGATTTCGAAGTTTAACCACAGGCTACGCATATCCAAGTTTACGGTACCGACTAGGCTCAGCTGCCCATCGATTAGGACACTCTTTGTATGTAGAAGGTCGTCTTGGAACAGATAGATATTAACGCCAGCGTCGAGTAGCTCAGTGAAAAACGCGCGGCTCGCCCAGCCGACCAGTAAAGAATCATTATTCTTCGGTACGATCAAGCTTACCTCAACGCCGCGTAACGCTGCCGTACAGATGGCATGAAGCAGGTCATCACTCGGCACGAAATAGGGCGTGGTCATGATAAGACTTTCGCGAGCAGCATAGATAGCGGTAAGCAGTGCCTGATGAATAAGGTCTTCCGGGAAACCTGGGCCTGAGGCAATGACGTGAATGGTATGTCCAGAAGATTGTTCAAAGGGCATACTTACACGTTCAGGCAGCGGAGGAAGTACGCGCTCGCCAGTTTCAATCTCCCAGTCACAAGAATAGACAATGCCCAACGTTGTCGCGACCGGGCCTTCCATCCGCGCCATCAGGTCGACCCATTGTCCCACGCCTGCGTCTTGTTTAAAGAAGCGAGGATCGACCATGTTCATGCTGCCTGTATAGGCGATAGCATTATCGATAAGGACGATTTTTCGATGTTGACGGAGATCTAAACGCCGTAGAAAGAAGCGGAAGACATTAACTGGGAGGGCTTGTACGACCTCAATTCCAGCATGGCGCATCCGCTCCGGCCAAACGCTCTTAAAGAACTGGCGGCTCCCTGCACAATCTAACAGGACTCGACAAGTCACCCCACGACGAGCCGCTGAGATCAAAGCATTCGCGACGTGGTCGCTCTTTCCGCCCGGCTGCCAGATATAGAAAACCATTTCGATGGTATGGTGAGCAAGATGTATGTCGCGAATTAGCGCAGTCATTACGTCCGGTGCGCTGGTCAGGAGCTGTAACTGGTTACCTTTGACGCCAGGAATTCCCTGACGGTTCTCGCAGAGCCTAAATAGACTGCTGGCAACGTCACTGGTCTGGTTAGCAAAAATATGTTGGCAACTTTTTAAATCTTGTAGCCACTGCGCTGTCGCCGGCCACATACTGCGTGCACGTTCAGCCCGACGTCGACCCAAATAGAGTTCGCCGAAGGCGATGTAGGCGATAACCCCTAGTAAGGGGAGAAAAAAGATAATGAGTAACCAAACCATAGATGACGAGACGGTTCGGCGTTTAATGAGAACCCTTACCGTGATACTCGCGATCAATAGCCAGTAGCTAAAGAGAATGACACCATTTAGTACGCCATAGAAAGTCGCAGAGGTCATAGGTGAGAAAAATTCCTCAATTTAAGTTGAGAGTAGTGTACGTGGTGTATAAGGAATGTAAACAGCTTCGAGGTATTGATTAAGTAAGAGAGGTAATCAATAAGCGGGATAGCAGAGAGAGGGCGCGAACATTAGATCAAACAATGTTCCTAAAAGCCGGGCGTTTTAAGCCGAGCGGAGAGGTGGACGAGTCTATTCTCCGCTGACTGACTTAAAAAACGCGTTTAAATGTTCGAACGGTAACCGTTTGGTAGATACCTGCCGCGACATAAGGATCGTCATTTGCCCATGTCTGTGCGTCATCCAGTGATGGAAATTCAGCGATAATGACAGAACCCGAAAACCCTGCGTGTCCCGCCTCTTCACTATCGGCAATCGGCATAGGCCCCGCAACGACGAGACGGTTCTCATCTTTCAATATCTGTAAACGAGCGAGATGGGCGGCTCGTACGGTTAGACGCTTTTCTAATGAGTCTTTATTATCTTCGGCGTAAATGGCATAAAGCACAGGCGTACCTTCGTAGGTAAGAATAAAAGGTGAAAGTTACTGCAATATGACCTAGCGTGCAATTAAAAGCTAATGATATTAAAATTAGGCTCTGTAATGAAAACGGGATTGAAACTGATTGCTATTTGCATTTAGAATAAAGCTAATCTGTCGAGCGAAGAATATTATGAGCAGTCTAACCGAAGAGTTACCTAAACGTGGGTCGATTGCGACGATCGTTTCTATCGCATTACATGGCGCAGTGGTTGCTGGATTACTCTACGCATCTATGAGTCACGATATCCAGTTGCCGCCTCCTCAGCAGGCTATTAATGTCTCGTTAGTCGCGCCTGAGGTTCAGCCTGAGCTTGCGGCGAAGAGCGCGCCAGCGCCATCCCAACCGGTATCGACGCCAATTGATACACCAGAGCCGCAGGTAGAGCAGCCGCCCGTCGAGCAGAAGGTCGCCATCCCGGTCGAAAAACCTAAGCCGAAACCGGTGAAAAAAGTGGTTCATAAACCGGTGCATCACGAAAAACCGAAACCTGTCGTACATAAGCCGGTAGAAAAGCCCGTGGAGCGTAAGACCCCCACAACGGAAGACAATCCTTTTAACCAGCAAAATACGCAGCCGCAGACGCGTGCCCAAACTGCGCCGCAGAAGTCGACTGATCAGCAAAAGAGTGTCTCTGAAGGGAAACCACAGCGTCTTGCGACCGTCAATCCCGCCTATCCAGCACGAGCCTTGGCCTTACATGTTGAAGGCCGAGTGCGTGTTAAGTTTGATGTCGATGGGAGCGGCGCGGTAGGGAATATTGAGATTGTCTCTGCCGACCCACGCGGGATGTTTGACCGTGAGGTAAGACAAGCCATTAAACGCTGGCGCTATGCACCAAGCCATCCTGCTCAAGGACAGACGTTTAATATTATCTTCAGAATAGATGGAAGTTCAACGATAGAGTAGAAAATAAGCGTGAAGGAAACTTCACGCTTATTACGGCAAGTCTTAATTGGCTAACCCTTGCGTCTGCTCGGGTAGCGAACGCGGCTTGCCAGACTCGTCTACCGCAACTCGACGCGAACGGTCACCACTCGCCCTTCAGCGATCTCTTTCGCGAGTATTGCACCGCCCATGTCCATTTGTGACATCACCCAGCCACCGAAGATATCACCGTTTGCATTGGTATCGGCAGGCATTGCGAGTGTACGCAGGACCATTTCGCCCTGCGGGCTTCTGGTAATCTCTGTCATGACATTGCTCCACAATATTTAATTTTTATTTTAGATATTTATTTAGGGGTCTGCGGCATATAGCGCCAGATAAACAGGCCATTCACCAAGGTGAAGACAACAGTCATAATGGTCAGGCCGAACATCTTAAAGTTAACCCAAACGGACTCAGGTAGCCAGAAGGCTACATAGATATTTAGCAGGCCACAGAACAGGAAAAAGACTACCCATGCGTAGGTGAGTTTACGCCATAGGGAGTCGGGGAGTTGGAGCTCTTTACCTAACATCGACTGAATGATTGGCTTATTCATAAAAAACTGGCTGTAAAGGAGCGCTAGCGCGAAAATGCCATAGATGGCAGAGACCTTCCATTTTATGAATTCGTTATTATGAAAAATCAGCGTTAACGAACCGAATAGCGTCACCAGAATAAAGGTTATCCAGGTCATCTTTTCAATTTTACGATAGATAAACCAAGTCGCAATCAACGCCAGTGCGGAGGCAACAATTAAGGCTCCCGATGCGACGAAGATATCGTAAAGTTTATAGCAAATATAAAAGGCGACTAAGGGTAAAAAATCGAGCAATTGTTTCATCTTTCTATCCTAGGGCAGCCTAGCGAGTAGGCTGCACGGTAATTAACGGATCTGTGCCGCGGCGCGATAAAGGTAAACCAGTAATAGTGCTGAGGTAAGGTGCGCGAGTACGTTGCTGACTAAGAGAATAATACTACTTGGCATAAGCCCGAAGGTACCAAATATAAACGTCAACGCTATTCTGACGACAAACCAAGCAATAACGGCAGGAGCGATGAGGCGAATATTCTTCCAGACTAGAGGAACACTCTGCTTCATGGTTTTGAGCAATCCGCGGTCTTTTTCAAGAAGTAAGACAGGCGAAAGTGAAAACAGCACCATCAAAATAATTCCTGGTACAACTAAAACATAGAACCCTAATTGTACGATGGTGGTAAGCAGGAAGGTTTGAATGAGTAACCGCGGCCACACCGGAGCGCTTGCGCCAATTGCCCGGACAGCGCTGGTAGGGAGGTTTTGCGAGGTTGCTGACAGGTACTTTAGAACGCCTCCTACCAATAAGGTGTTACCAATCAGGGCGGAGAACGTCATCACGGCCGAGATATGCATCAACACGTCACGCTGGTCATCACTCATGTCCCTCAGCATCGCAAAGAGCGAATTGGTGCTTTCGCCGTTTTGCAGAAACTCGCTTAAAGGATCGGTGGAAGGGAGGAATGTCTTAAGTAGCAACACCGTAACAAAAGCAGATAGCAGTGCGATTAAAAGTAACGGCTTAATATGCTGCTTAAATTGCTGAGCAGCGTCACGGTATAAAGGATTGGCCGTGAGGGACATGAAAACTCCTTGATGTATAGGGAAAACTTGCGCTGATTGTACATGTTTACAGACGGAACTGGCATAGGACTTACATAACTTTCTACTAGACTGCATTATTCAGTCATTTCGGTAATAGCTAGAAAGCTTCTTTCCAAATAAATTTAACCAATATAGCAAAAATTGATCTCGATCAAGGCTTTGTTTTATATAGATTAAATGACTCATTATTCGCATGAATTCTGTCGATAAACGCGCAAGAATAGGCACAATAATTATAGGTGTTTACTTTTCGTCATTTTTTATTGATAAGTTCAGGAGTTTTTATGATAGTGCGTAAGAGTTTATTAGCGATGGCACTGCTTTTGCCAGCAGTGGTATCTGCCCATCAAGCCGGAGACTTCTTCATTCGTGGCGGTGTGGCTCTCGTTCGTCCAACCGGTAACTCTGATAACGTATTGGGCCTAGGATCGTTTCATGTGAGTAATAATACCCAATTGGGACTCACCTTTACTTACATGGCGACTGATCATATTGGTGTCGAACTGCTCGCAGCGACCCCTTTTCGTCATAAAGTAGGTTTGCGCTCAACGGGTAATATCGCTACGGTGCATCAATTACCCCCGACGTTGATGGCGCAATATTATTTCCTCGATAACTCTTCGAAATTTCAACCCTATGTCGGGGCAGGGATTAACTACACGACCTTCTTTGATAGTAAATTTAACGATACCGGCCGCCAAGCGGGCCTTTCAGATTTACACGCCAAAGATTCATGGGGTTATGCGGCACAAGCGGGGATGGATTATCAGTTAACCGATAACTGGATGCTGAATGCCTCAGTCTGGTACATGGATATCAAATCTAAAGTTCGCTTCAAGGCGGCGGGGGAATCACAATCCATTGATACTAAAATTAATCCGGTGGTGTTTTTCTTAGGTGCTGGCTATCGTTTCTAACGTTGTATAAAAAAGGCCGTCTTAACGGCCTTTTTTAGTTTGGCTTATTTAATCTGCATACCATTCACAACGGAACGTACACCAGGTACGGTGCGTGTAACGTTGACGGCTTGTTGAGCCGCTTGTGCTGAGCTGACAAATCCACTCAACTGAACGCGTCCTTTGAAGGTTTCGACATTAATTTCTGCAGAGCGTAAGTTTTTCTCACCGAGTAGCTTCGCTTTCACTTTGGTCGTCACGACGGTGTCATCAATATAACCGCCGGTTCCTTCATGTTTCGGCGTTGGCGCACAGCCAGCCAGCGTTAAACCAAGAACTGCCGTTAATAAGCCTGTTGTCACTATTTTTGCAAACTTCATTCGATGCCTCCCTGTTGAATCTAGATTGGATAGTGATCAGTCGATCAGCTCAAATTTAGCCTAATAACTGGAAAACTACTAATTTTACTCTGCGAAATCTTATCCTTCGTCACTCAACCCGCGTTTTCGTGGCTTCTTTGAGGTTAGCGACAAAGGTCTTTAACGCTTCCATCAGTTGTTGGGGCTGATTAGCATATTGCTCGATTATTTTGACGGTAGCGGAACCGGCAATGGCACCCGCAGCGCCAGAGGCAATGGCGGCCTGAACCTGCTCGGGTTGAGAGATACCGAACCCTTGGATCGCCGGCGGTGCACCGTGTGCTTGTAATTTAGTCACAAGGTGAGCGAGCGATGTCGTGGCTCGATTCTCTGCCCCCGTCACGCCAGCGCGTGATAACAAGTAAGTATAGCCTTGTCCCCATTGGCCAATCGCCTCAATCAACGCATCGTCGGCATTCGGTGGACAGATAAATATCGGTGCAATACCGTGTCGAGATGCGGCTTGACGGAAGGGTAACGACTCCTCGATCGGAACGTCTGCAATGAGGACTGAATCGACCCCAGCTTGTGCACAACGCTGATAGAACTCATCCACTCCCTGACTAAAGACAAGGTTGGCGTACATCAGAAGTCCGATGGGTAATTCGGGATACTTCTGACGAACCTGAGCGAGGATCTCGAAGCATTTCTGTGTCGTGATCCCTCCAGCAAAGGCGCGTAGCGTTGCCGCCTGTATAGTAGGGCCATCCGCCAGAGGATCGGAGAACGGGATCCCAAGCTCCAATGCATCGGCACCACCTGCGACTAAGGCATCGATAATGGCGAGAGAGAGTTCTGGCGTCGGATCGCCGAGCGTGACGAAGGGAACGAAGGCTCCTTGTTGCTGCTCAGCTAAACGGGTGAAAAGGTGTGCATAGCGATCCATTAAATTTCTCCCCGCTGTTGAAGGATGTCGTGGACGGTAAAAATATCTTTATCCCCCCGGCCCGATAGATTTACGACTAATAGCTGTTCTTTGTCTGGTGCGGACTTGGCAAGTTTAATTGCGTGGGCGAGGGCGTGAGAGGATTCCAAAGCGGGAATAATCCCTTCGGCCTTACACAGGGCTTTGAAGGCATCCAGTGCCTCGTCGTCGGTAATCGACACGTAATCGGCGCGTCCGATACTATTAAGATAGGCATGCTGCGGGCCGACGGAGGGAAAGTCGAGTCCCGCAGAGATAGAATACGACTCTTCAATTTGCCCTTCGTCTGTCTGCATCATCGGGGCTTTCATACCGAAATAGATGCCGGTGCGACCATGTTTGAGTGGCGCGCCATGCTCGCCACTCTCAATACCGTGGCCCGCAGGCTCAACGCCGATTAACTGAACATCGGGGGTATCGATGAAATCGGCAAACATACCGATGGCATTCGAGCCACCGCCGACACTGGCGATAAGTGCGTCCGGTAGGCGGCCTTCTTTTTCGAGGATCTGCTCACGGGTTTCTTCTCCGATCATGCGCTGAAACTCACGAACAATGGTTGGAAATGGATGAGGACCCGCCGCTGTGCCGAGCATATAGTGAGCCGTCTCGTAGCTGCCAGACCAGTCGCGTAGCGCTTCATTACAGGCATCTTTCAAGGTTGCCGAACCGCTGTGTACGGGAATAACTTCTGCACCCATTAAGCGCATACGAAAGACGTTGGGAGATTGTCGCTCAACATCTTTCGCGCCCATATAAATACGGCATTTCATTCCCAGTAACGCACAGGCGAGGGCAGAGGCGACGCCGTGTTGCCCGGCGCCCGTTTCCGCGATGATCTCATTTTTACCCATGCGCTTTGCCAAGAGAGCCTGACCCAGAACCTGATTGGTTTTATGCGCGCCACCGTGTAGCAGATCTTCACGCTTAAGATAAAGGCGAGTTTTTGTACCAGCGGTCAAGTTCTGGCAGAGCGTCAATGCCGTTGGACGACCAGCATAATCTTTAAGCAATTGCGTGAATTGTTGTTGGAATTCAGGGTCGCGCTGCGCACTGACGAAAGCCTCTTCTAACTGAGCTAGGGCAGGCATCAAAATTTGTGGAACGTATTGTCCACCGTACTCACCGAAATAAGGATTTAATAGGGTCATTATCAGTATCCATGTCTAATTATTAAGCGTGGGTTGCATAGCGATTAATCGTGGTAAAAACACGCTGGAGCTTTTCGGCATCTTTAACACCCGGGGAGGTCTCAACGCCTGAATTAATATCAACCCCGGCACAGCCCAGCGTGATTGCCTGCGCGATATTCTCAGCAGACAGGCCACCTGCTAGGATCACATCATCAAGCGGTTGATCTGCGAGGATCGACCAGTCGAACGTCTGACCGCTTCCACCGTGACCATTATCGAAAACATAACGGTCGACACCGATCCAGCCTCGGTCAGGGAGGTGACCCTCGATCTTAAATGCTTTCCATATTTGGCAGCTTTCGGGTAACAGGTCGCGTAGGCGACGTACATATGAAGGGTCTTCGCTTCCATGTAGCTGTACCGCAGATAATCCCAAGGCCTCTACTTTTAGCATGATCTCGCCCACTTCGATATCGCGGAACACGCCTACATAGTGCAATGGTGCGCTCTCAATAATCGCTCGTGCCTGTTGGTCTGAAACATAGCGAGGAGACTCTTCAACGAAGATCAATCCGCCATATATCGCGCCAGCTTTGTAGGCCTGTTGCGCGTCTTCTGAGCGAGTTAACCCACAGACTTTATTCTCACCAGACAGTAACCGCTTTACCGCAAAACGTAGATCGTCCTCGGACATTAGCGATGAGCCGACCAAAAATCCGTGTGCATATTGGCTCAAGTTATTAATTTGCTCATAACGCTGAATACCTGACTCGCTAATGACCAGGGTTCCTTCAGGAACTTGGCTGGCAAGCTGACGCGTTTTATCGGTATCGACGGATAGATCGCGCAGGTCACGGTTATTGATGCCTATCACTGAGGCGTGCAGAGCAATCGCGCGCGTGAGTTCTTCTTGATTACTCACTTCAGTCAAAATCCCCATGTTGAGATCTTCGGCAACTACGGCGAGATGGCGATACTGTTCATCATCAAGGACAGAGAGCATCAGCAGAATAGCGTCCGCTTGGTAGTAACGCGCGAGCCAAATCTGGTAGGCGTCGATCATAAAGTCTTTACAGAGCACCGGCTGGTGGACCGCTTGGCGAACAATAGGCAAAAAGGCGAAATCGCCTTGAAAATATTTTTCATCGGTTAGCACCGAGATCGCGGAGGCGTAGTCACGATACACCGTCGCAATCGCCGATGGATCGAAAACGTCACGGATCAGCCCTTTCGAGGGAGAAGCCTTTTTACACTCTAAGATAAAAGCGGGGTTATGTTGGCGTAGCGCTTCATAAAAAGAGCGGTCGCTAGGCGCAACGTCCGCTTGGAATGTCGCTAGAGGTTGGCTTTGTTTGCGAGCATCAACCCAGACTTTTTTATCATCAACGATTTTCTGAAGTACAGTACCCTGCATATTATCCTCTTGCGGCTAAAGCGGTAACACATTGATAGGCAGCACCACTGCGAAGAACGTCAAGCGCCTTCAGCGCATTCTCGCGTAGGTTTTCTTGTCCAAATAGTTTCATTAGCATTGCAACGTTCATCGCGATTGCCTGCTCGTGCGCTTCTTCGCCATTACCCTGAAGTAATTGCGTTAAAATGTCACGATTTTCTTCCGGGGTACCTCCACGTAGGCTTTCGATAGGATGTGGGGTAAAACCGAAATCTTCAGGGCTTATTTGATAGCGAGTGATTTCGTTATCCCTCAGCTCAGCTACCTCGGTAGTGGTATGGATGGCGATTTCGTCCATCCCTCCACCGTGAACGACGGCTGCGCGTTGATAGCCGAGCACGCGTAACGTTTCGGCTATCGGCTGCACTAATTCGGGGCTATAAACCCCGATCAATGCCAGGGGCGGTCGAGCGGGATTAATTAAAGGGCCCAATACGTTGAACAGAGTTCGAGTCCCTAGTTGCTTACGTACTGGCATCGCGTGGCGAAAACCGCTGTGATAATGCGGCGCGAAGAGAAAGCAGAGGTTCAGGTCATCCAGCGTTTGGCGAGCAGCGGCGGGCGGCATATCCAGATTGATGCCGAAGGCCGCGAGCAGGTCGGATGACCCAGATTTACTCGATACGCTACGATTACCGTGCTTGGCAACCTTATAGCCACAAGCGGCTGCGACAAAGGCACTAGCGGTCGAGATATTAATGCTGTTCGAGCCATCGCCGCCCGTTCCGACGATATCTGCAAAAGGCGTCTCGGGCCGAGGGAAGGGTAAGGCATGATTGAGGAAGGCTGTAGCCGCTCCCGCTATTTCGGGTGGCGATTCGCCCCGGACCTTCATCGCAATGAGTAGTCCAGCCAGACTGACCGCGTCGACCTCACCTTTCACCACTGCCGAGAAGAGCTGTTCACTCTCAGTCTGGCTAATGCTTTGCCCCTGGTAGAGGCGTTCAAGTAATGCTTTCATGAGAGTCCCTTAGTGTTGTAACGCCCAAGCGAGCGTTTCTTCCAGTAATTTTGCACCATGAGTGGTCAGAATCGATTCGGGATGGAACTGAAACCCACAGACGCGATCGGCATCATGTCTGACGGCCATTACCATGCCATTGAAATGGGCATTCACTGTTAGCGTCGACGGAATATTACTGCCGACGAGGGAGTGATAGCGCGCGACAGACAAGGGATTCGGTAAGTGCGAGAACATCCCTTGTTGATCATGAACGATGTCCGACGCCTTACCGTGTAATATCTCTCCGGCTTGGCCGACAGTCCCACCGTAACTCTCGACGATGGCTTGGTGGCCAAGACAGATCCCGATAATTGGAACCTTACCGCGTAGCTGTCTCAGCAGTTCTGGCATACAGCCCGCCTCACTAGGGGCGCCTGGGCCGGGCGATAACATGACAATCGGCTGTTGCAGAGTATTGACCTGCGAGACGAGCTGTTCGACAGGAACGTTATTTCTAAAGATAACGACGTTATGTCCGAATGTGCGTAGCTGATCGACTAAGTTATAGGTAAAGGAATCGAAATTATCGACTAACAGGATATCAGCCATTAGAAAGCCTCCTGGCAATGGTGAGCCGTTGCAATCGCTCTCAAAACCGCACGTGCCTTGTTACGGCTCTCATCGGCTTCAGATTGTGGGTCAGAATCGAGTACGACGCCCGCACCGGCCTGAACCGTTGCGATACCTTTTTCAACATACGCAGAGCGAATAACGATACAGGTATCGAAATCACCTGTTCCCGTAAAGTAACCCACCGCTCCGCCGTAGCTTCCTCGGCGCGTCTTCTCATGTTCGGCAATAAGTTGCATCGCACGGACTTTCGGTGCGCCGCTTAGGGTGCCCATATTCATGCAGGCACGATAGGCATGTAACACGTCTAAATCGTCACGTAAGCGTCCCACCACCCGTGAAACGAGGTGCATTACGAAGGTGTAGCGGTCGACTTTCGTTAAGTCTGCGACATAGCGGCTGCCTGGCGTACAAATACGCGCCAAGTCGTTACGCGCTAAGTCGACTAACATGAGATGTTCAGACATCTCTTTTTCATCACTACGCATATCCAATTCGATACGGCTGTCGAGATCGAGGTTTAACGATCCGTCTGCGTGTCTGCCCCGTGGGCGCGTACCGGCGATTGGATAGATCTCGATTTGGCGATTATGGGCATCGTATTTCAGCGAGCTTTCTGGTGAGGCACCAAACAGGCTGAACTCTTGGTCCTGTAAGAAGAACATATAGGGGCTGGGGTTACTCTTCTTTAAGACTTCGTAGGCAGCGAGCGGCGACGGGCACGGTAACGAGAAGCGACGTGAGGGGACGACTTGGAAAATATCCCCTTGGCGAATGGCGACTTGTAACGCCTTAACCACATTACAGTAGGTCTCATCATCTTGGCTACAGGTTAGCTGCATCGTCGGCAGCGCCGGGGCGGATACCTTAGTTGGCGCGGTAAGCATCTGCTGATGCAGCTGATGTAGACGTGCCTGTAGCCGCTGAAATTCTTCACTATCATCGGTGAATAGGCTTGCTTGCAGTCGAGCTTGCTGCGTTTGATGGTCGAGCACTAACAGGGTTTCAGCCAGATAGAAGCAATAATCTGGGCAGGCTTGATCCTGCTGTAGCGGGGGAAGGGATTCAAATCCTGCCACTAAGTCGTAGGCAAATAACCCACCTAAGAACAGTGCATGACGTTGCTGGTCGCTCTGTGCGAGAAGCGTCGGGATAAGACGTAGAACATCGAACACGGAGGCCGACTTCAACCGACTATCTTCATCTTGCAGCGACGAAGCGCTGCTAAAGGTAATGATCAGCTGATCAGGAGCGATAGTCGTCTGCGCCGCAGAAGGTAGCTTGTCACACAGCAATGGAAGGACACTTTTGCCGTTGGCGCTCATGGCCTGAACGGTAACAACATTTCCTAGCGCACTAATACGCAGGGCGCTGTCGACAATCATTAGGCTCTGTAGATCGTCTTTACTGCTGACATCTGCAGACTCGAGTAATAGTGTAGAAGGGCGAGCGCCACATAATTGGTTGAATAGGGCAGTCGGGTCAGCCGAGTAGGGCGTTTCAACGGTGATGAGTTTCAGTTTGCTGAGTGTCATTGAATTATCTCTATTATTCTTCCAATAAAAAACCCGCCGAGTGGGCGGGCTTAGAAATCTGCATAGCGGTTATTTTAGCTAGATGCATGACAACGTCGCCCGATTATGGGAGAGTGACGCGCCACCACTGTGAATGCTTTAGAGTATTAACCAACATGAGATTTGTCCTGTCTGAGAGCTTGTGTACTAGTTAACTAGTTCACGGCGAGATTGTCAACACTCTAGGTTAACTAAAAGTTATTTATCTAGGGTGAAATGTTGAATAAACACAAGAGAGTGAATGTTGACCGAACCACTACGCCCGATAATCTACGATTTACACAGCCATAGCCAAGCCTTAGATGGCGTGCTCAGTGCGCAAGACTTGGTGCTCCGTGCCTGCGAGCGCGGGGTAACGGTATTAGCGATCACTGATCATGATACGACTGCCGCACTTGCGACCGCACAAGCCGCTATCGATACGCATAATCTCGACCTCACCCTGGTGAGCGGGGTTGAGATTTCAACGCTGTGGGAAAACCATGAAATCCATATCGTCGGATTAGGCTTTGACCCGCATCATCCTGCGATGAAGGAACTGTTACACCAACAATTTCAGCGACGTGAAGACCGAGCAGTGATGATCGCCGAACGCCTCGCTAAAGCGGGTATCGCCGATACGCTCGCGGGGGCACGCGAGGAAGCCGGAGATGGACAGATCACCCGGGCTCATTTTGCCCGTTATCTTATTCGTCTAGGTAAAGCCGATACGATGGCACAGGTATTTAAAAATTATCTTGCGCGCGGTAAAACGGGTTATGTCCCGGCGCAGTGGTGTAGCATTCCTGCGGCTATCGAGGCGATCCATCTCGCGGGGGGGGCTGCGGTGGTGGCCCACCCGGCACGCTATCAGCTCTCAACCAAATGGTTGAAACGCCTGTAAGCCTATTTCGCGGAAGTCGGCGGCGATGCCATGGAGGTAGCTCAGTGTCAACAGGCGCCTAATGAGCGACAACAGCTCGCCCGCTACGCCCTCGACTACGGATTATCGGCATCGCAAGGCTCTGATTTTCATCAGCCCTGTGCATGGATCGAGTTAGGGCGTAAACTGTGGTTACCCAAAGATGTAGTTCCCGTATGGGAAAAATTTCCAGCCTTAGCTGCCCCAGATAGGGGGTAGGAGATAACGATGAGTCAATTATTCTATATCCACCCAGAAAATCCGCAGCCACGCTTAGTCAAACAAGCCGTCGATCTTATCAATAAAGGTTCTGTGATCGTTTTCCCAACCGACTCAGGATATGCGATTGGTTGTAAACTGGAAGATAAAGCGGCGATGGAACGAATCATCCGTTTAAGACAATTAGATGGTCGCCATCATTTTACCCTAATGTGTCGCGACTTATCTGAGCTATCCACTTATGCACAGGTCGATAATATCGCTTTTCGCTTGCTTAAAAATAATACGCCAGGCAGTTACACGTTTTTATTGAAAGCAACGAAAGAAGTGCCGCGTCGCTTGATGAATGAGAAACGTAAAACCATAGGTCTGCGCGTGACTTCTCATCCGGTTGCTCAAGCATTATTGGAAGCCCTAGGCGAACCGTTGATGTCCACGACGCTGATCCTTCCAGGTAACGACTTTGCGGAATCCGATCCTGAAGAGATCCAAGATCGTCTCGATCATCATGTCGATTTAATCTTAAATGGCGGCACCATCGGCCAGCACCCGACTACGGTTGTTGACCTGTCTGAGGGAACGCCAGTTATCGTCCGTCATGGCGCTGGTGATACCCGTCAGTTTGAGTAAAAAAGTCGGGCAATGGCTATTGCCCACTTTTCACTAACGCGAGTTACCGTTGATGCGGATGATTTTAATGGTGTATCTCGTACATGATGTCTGGTGACAAATCCCGCTGAACCAGATCTCACCGTGCTCGCCAATCATTACGCCATCACTGTTAGCGAAAAGATCGCTATAACGCTGCTTGCGTACCACTTCTCGTAGGCTCGGCGTGAATATTTTGTCATAGACGGCGAGAAACTGTTGCGAATTGAGTAGGATCTTATCTCTACCTGCCACCTGAGCCGTCAATGGGTAGTCCAACATTGTGGCGACTTGTTGTGCATCACGATTAGTGACGGCGCGTTGAAAACGGTCGAAGAATTGGTGGTAACGAGTGTGGCTATTTGCCCCCATTAAGAAGTCGATCCGCTGATCCACGGACTGTGGGGAACTCGCATAACTGATATCCGTGAGCAATAGGGAGCTAATCAAGACTAGCGGCAGGGAGCGAAGCGTCATGCGCATGATATGAGATCCTTTATAAAGTTTTAGTATAGAGTCACGTCGGCCACACTGGCGAAAGTGCGACAGATTTGATGCAAAAATAGTAATAAAATTCGTAGATGGGAGCAGTATAGCGAAGCAACGAGCGCCATACAAAAAACCACAGGGTGACACGATAAAAGGGGTTACATCCGATTTGGCATCCTGTATAATGGCAGTAACAAATAACTTAAGTTATTGATTTTAAACGATTTTATAAACTGATGCCTGGGAAGGCGACAGCGAGGCAGTGTATGAGTGAGAAGCTACAGAAAGTTTTAGCGCGGGCAGGTCATGGGTCGCGTCGTGAAATCGAGACGATGATTGCGGCAGGACGTGTCAGTGTCGATGGGAAAATTGCTACCCTCGGGGATAGAGTTGAACCCTCAAATGCATTAAAAATCCGTATCGATGGCCGCCAGGTGGCAGTGCTGGCGACGGAAAGCGAAGTGTGCCGAGTATTAGCCTATTATAAGCCAGAGGGCGAGCTCTGTACGCGTAACGACCCCGAAGGACGTCCTACCGTCTTCGACCGATTACCTAAATTGCACGGTGCGCGCTGGATAGCCGTGGGCCGCCTCGATGTGAATACCTGTGGTTTATTGTTGTTTACCACTGATGGTGAACTCGCGAACCGACTGATGCATCCAAGTCGCGAAGTGGAACGTGAATATGCCGTACGCGTATTCGGACAAGTCGATGATGATAAAATTCGTCAGCTAAGCCTTGGCGTCCAACTTGAGGATGGTCCCGCTGCGTTCAAGACCCTGAAGTTTGGCGGCGGCGAAGGGATCAACCAGTGGTATAATGTGACCTTAACTGAAGGCCGTAACCGTGAAGTTCGTCGGTTATGGGAAGCCGTTGGGGTACAAGTTAGCCGCTTAATGCGCGTTCGCTACGGTGATATCCATCTTCCTAAAGGCCTTCCACGGGGTGGCTATACCGAAATGGATCTTACCGCTGTCAACTACCTGCGAGAGCTGGTGGGCATGAAGGAAGAGACAGTATCGAAGTTACCGGTCGAGAAAGACCGTCGTCGGGCGAAAGCGAACCAAATTCGACGCGCAGTTAAACGCCACAACCAAGTCTCAGGCAATACTCGCCGTCAAGAAACTCGTGGCGAAGAAACGAGCAATAGTGGTGCCCCTTCAACTCAGGGCAAGACGCGGCCAAGCACCCAAGGTAAGTCGCGACCAGGTACGCAAGGTAAGCAGCGTCCTAGTACTCAGGGTAAGCCAAGACCAAGCTCTAAGCGTCAGCAAGCGAAGTAAAAAAAGGCCCGTTAGGGCCTTTTTTATTACCGATAGAGCGGCATCGTTGCCCCATCACTGACCATCTCTTGTTTCGCTCGCGCAATAAAGCGGGGAAGCGGACACAGGGATTTTCCCTCATCGCTAAAACATCCTGCTTTTCCATACTGTGCGGCAAACATGGGGTTTTTGGTGGATAAGGGCGTTAGCGCTCGCCACTGGTCTAAACTCCTCGCCGCAAAACGTAGTTGGATAAACGCCTCCCCGGTTTGACTATCGCGAAAACGTAAAAATTCCAAGCTGCCGCCCGGCGGGATATCGTTACGTGGATACTCCGCCAATTGCCAGTCAAAGCCTAGCATCGTCTGCAGCTGGGCGATATTCGTATCGTGGCCGACGAAGATCACAATAGATTTTTTCAGTCGAGGGGCATAGCGACCCGGCGCATCGCTCAGAGCGTTAACGATCTGAGTCATAAGTAACGAGCCGCCATGTTTCGCGTATTCCGGCGTGTCACTGACCAAATCATACTTTGCCGCGTGCAGAACCATCAGCGCGGCGACAGCCTGAGCATCGGGGGCGTTACCAAAGGCGACCTCTGAGAGCGGGCGATTATCGCTATAGGCGAGACGGACACTCTCTGCCATTGAGGCTGCATGGGAAAGCGGGCCGGAAAGTTTAACCTGTCCGTTATCGGTAATCGAAAGCTGCCATGGCGCGTCTAAAAAAGCACAACTTGAAGAAGATGGGGCGCATAAGGCCTTACGAAAATCGCCGATCGCCGCGCGATAGTGCAGCGAAAGCGGTGAATTATCGTCGATACGCCTGTGGATTTGAGCTAGTACCCGTTCACGATTGGGGTGTGCGATCCCCATTTTCACGGTATCGAAAAGCGGATCTTCGTTCGCGGAGCTATGTTCCGCGGTTAGCCCACAACCGGGAAATAACCCATCGAGTAACGCATCGCCAGTCGCTTGCGTACGTTGATCCGGTGCAGCCCATAGGCTAATCACGCTTGAGGTTGGACAGCTATTAGTGAGTGGGAGGACTAGCCCGAGACGCTGCCATTGCTGCCGCCAATAATGGCCCTGTTGGACCATCCCGGCATAGCCGTGTCCAGTCAGATTCCCCGCCGGGACGTTCCAACGAGGCCACTGTTGACCAGTAAGTGAGGCATACTGACGATCATCTGTGGGGGAGCGTACGCCATGGCGGGCCACCACAACGACCTTCTCTAAGATGTAGCGTGAATGAGCCTCGCTCTGTGCTACAGAAAACAGTAAGGGAAGACACCATGCTGCGAGGGTTGTATTGCGTCGTAGACATCGCATTCGTTAACCTTTTTATTCTTCTATGTTTCGATGTAGGCGAGTGTGGTATAGGGCGATTATTTCAGGAGTGTCGCCTCTGGGAAATAAGAGGTTTGATATTTACGAACTTCCAATACCACGTGGCGATTAAGTTGAACACTGGGATTTTATCATAAAAGTAGGCTGATTAATGATATCCATTGCTTCTACTGACTGATCATCAGTGGTTATAGGATGCGTTAATTCCCACGCCATTAAGCCTATATTTTAAGCGGGTAACGTATCTATAAACTGTTATATCTACCATTAACTCCCCCATCTATTGTTGTGATCTAACGCAAAAAATCGTGTAAAAGCTCATAAGTTCGCTAACTAGCGCTGTATTTATGTTATCAGCTGTTGCTAGGGTGATGGCTGTATCACTCTCCATATCCGGTTACTGGTTATAGGTTCAGACACGTAAGGGAATCACGCTGTCTATCGTTTAGCTTATCTTCGATTTCGAGGTGGCTGTTGTAGGTCTTCAAGGCTTTATGCAAGACCGCGTAACGCTGGGCTTTACGCTTAATTGGTTCTATTGAGGATTCAAGGATGAATAAAAATCGCTATCGGATCGTGTTTAATCGCGCCCGGGGGATGGCAATGGTGGTC